>Ga0247724_1000008_pt1 | contig 149533 bp, 206 predicted proteins | sample OKSTACKMC2E_FD_182776 | JGI IMG/M metagenome (GOLD analysis project Ga0247724, IMG submission 182776) | Subsurface sediment microbial communities from gas well in Oklahoma, United States - OK STACK MC-2-E | ecosystem: Environmental > Terrestrial > Deep subsurface > Rock core/Sediment | place... | reverse complement strand
TTTTCTTTAGCTTTCCTTATTCTCCATTTTTTTTGTTTCAAAAGTCGGCCTTCAGATCTAAACCTTGGATTAACCAATGGGTTTCCTTCATCTGGGTCATCGTATATTAGGCTTTTTTTAAGTTTTACATCACCTTGTCCTTTTCTATCATATGTGACATAAGTGTATGGTCGACAACTAGTTATTAAAATAAGAAATAACAAAACAATGGTTGTCTTTTTCATGGTGTATATGTTTGGTTATAAATATAACACCTATGATAATCATTTATTTCTAAGTTTCTCTAAATACTCCCAAAGCGATTCAAAACTATAACAGATTGGGTTCTTATTCTCATCCCATGCCTCTAATGTCCCTTGACCATAATCATTCTCATAACAGAACCAAGAGAACCAATCAACACCTTCCTCACCATAGATTTCTTTCATCAGTAAATGGATTAGACCGTGATACGGATCTATAAATTCAAGTAGGTCAATTTTGTTTTCATACAAGTTGTCTACAATACGCTCTTGTTTTTGTAACTCAAGTGTTATTTTTAAAAATGTTTCGTATGTCATAACTTAATTACTTAAAGGTGCTTTAATTGTTGGGTGTGATTGATTGTCTAAGTGTGTTTTCAATAATGCTGCTTTTTCATAATACTCTCTTTCAATAGCAAATTTTAGCATATCTTTTATTATGTCTTCAGTAAACTCTATTTTATCTCCTTTTTCTAAATTATGTAACTTTACTGCTAAAGGTACTTTAAAACCTCGTTGTTCCATTTCTATTATATCTTTTGAAGTGAGTTTTTTATTCTCATATTCTTCTAATTGTTCTTTAGTTAATTTTTTGTATTTCATATTTCTTCAATATTTAATTCTACACCACTTCCATCACTTATATCACATTCCATTAATATTTTATCAGATTCTGTAAAGTGAATCCATATTTTCCTATCATTAATAAGTAATGGTATATTATGTCCATATTCATCAATAAGTTTAATGAGGTTTTGTTTTGATATTGTTAAATCCTCATATCCTTGTGCTACTAACTTTTCTAGCTGTTTCATATTAATATAATTTCTTAATTTGATAAAGGCGCTTTAATTGTTGGGTGTGATTGATAGTTTTCTAATTTATAAACTAATTCAACTGGTTCTAAACTACTATGTTCTATTATTAATTTAGGCAAATCATAAGGTGTTCTACTAATCTGTTCTTTTGCCTGTTCAATATGATTTGAGTATAAATGAACATCACCTAAGTTGCCAATCAATTCATCAGGCATCATATTAACCTCTTTAGCAATAATTTCTAATAACAACCCGTAAGAAGCAATGTTGAATGGTAAACCTAAGAATGTATCTACTGAACGTTGATTCCACATTAAAGAGATTGCTCGTTTAGGAGTAGATGGTTTAGCAATTTCTTCTACAATATAGAGATTTTCTAATTCAATATTAGTATTCTTCATTACCCATTGAACTTGCTCTTCCCAACTTAACTCTCTTGTATAAACTTGAAATCCATAATGACAAGGTGGAAGTACCATTTGATCTAATTCACCTACATTCCAAGCATTAACCATTAATCGTCTTGAGTCTGGGGTTGTTTTGAGTTCAGAGATTAGGTTTGCGATTTGGTCTATTCCGTACTCAACCCTTCTTACACCTGCCTCTTTACTGTTATCAGTAACTACATCCCAACCTGTATGCCAATTTCTCCATTGCTTTCCATAGATTGGACCTAGTTCACCATCTGTCCTGCCTGACTTAGCATAATCACCATCCCATATATGACATCCATTGTCATGTAAGAATTTGATATTGGTATCACCTCTTAGAAACCATAACAACTCAGTCACAATTTGTTTCCAAGCCATCTTCTTTGTTGTAAGCAATGGAAACCCATCTTGCATGTTGTGTCTAATCTGATGTCCAAATACTGATAAGGTACCAGTACCTGTTCTATCTTTTTTCTCAACACCATTGTCTAGAATATATTCTAGTAGGTCTTGGTATTGTATGTCTAATTGATTACCTACATGCTCATAAGCACCGTTAGGTCCAATTTGGAAATCATCTGATATCATAATTTGTTGTTTTTTAATTGTTAATCCACTCCACTCCCAAGCATATCTTCATCATTTTTCTATGAAGCCATTTTGGTTTTTTAGCAAGATAAATTTGTAATCCTCCACTTCCACCTAGTTGATAATAACCTGGATATTTTGTGGAATAATACTTGTCTATTGTAAAAATTTCATCAGGGTCTGCAACTAATGTTTTTTCTTCAGTCATAACTTTCTATTGTTTTTTCTAGTTGATGAAACATTTCTTTAATTCTCATTCCCAAATTGTATGGGTCAGCATGTTTAACTGTTTCTAATGTTAGAACATGATTGGCTTTAAACCATTGAGGTGTTTTTGATTGTTTTTCCTGCCCCCACATTCCCTTATATGTTCTATAAGCAACATCATGCATTGTTACCATACAATCAAATCGTATCTCACAAACTCGTCTTGTGTCAGCAACCACTTCGGGTACTGATGTTATTTCAATTTCTTTATTCATAACTTATTATTTACTTTAGTCTCCAATTTGTTTCTCAGGTACACTTGTTGGTTGTGAAACATCATTTGGTTCATCACCTGTTGGTGTGGTTGGAGGTGTAGTCATTTGTTTTTTAAGGTTTTGATACTTAAAATAATAATTTAATCCAAAAGCTATAATAGCTATACTAATAATTGTATTTAACATAATTTACATTTTATATCGTTTGACTTCTTGTTTATTATCTTCTAATTTAACTTCACTATATCTACTTTCTAATACTAAAAATATTTCAACTGCTAATACTCCCATTCCTATAGGAACCCAAGCGCCTGTTATAAATGCTCCAACTCCTCCAATTACAAAAACAGTTTGACCAATAAATGCTTTAACCCATGATCTTTTTTTATAATGTTCTTTTAGCATTACTTTTATTGCTCGTCTTTCTTTATTACGAGCTGATTCAAGTGTATCTAATTGTCTATCAATTATAACATACAATGTTTGGTTATGTTTCCTAACACTATCAAGTTCAATTTTAGTCTCAACCAACATTTGAATACAAGAATAAGATAATTGAGATGCTGAGTCAAGCCTAGCTTTATATATTTCTTTTAATATATCCTCAGGTGTTTTTTTCTCTTCAATTACATCTTGGATAGTAGGTTTTTTGGTGCTTTTAGGGCGTCTAGTTTGACCATACCCAGTTATAAAGCATAATAATAATAATATTAAGAACGTAGTTTTTTTAACCACTTTTTGTTTAATTTAAGTTCTTGCATTACTTCATAATATTCATTTAACCACACTGTGGCTAAACGTACAGCATCATCATGATGCATCCATCCTGCCTGGGATATTCCATCTCCATATTCTAATTCTCTTTTGAATAAGTACTTAGTGTCAGGCCAGTTACTATAATCATCTTCTGACTCACATATTACAAGTCGAGCATGACCCCCTCTAGATCGAAAATAGTACCACTTACCATCTTTAGTATAACCTTCTGCTTGTACAGGGCAAGCACCTATAGGCCAAACACCATATGGATTGAATTTGGTTTTCTTCTCCCACCATAGTGTTAATTTCTTTTTTAGTCCCACCATTTATCTATATTTTTAGCTATAAATTTATATGCTTTTATTTTATCTTTCATATACTGTTTGCGAGCAGCATCAAGTGTTTCTCTAAACTCTTTACGATATTGCTCTTCATCTTCAGCGTCTATAACATTTTCAGTCTTTGATTTCATTTCATATGAAAGTACATTGCCATTTTCATCATGCTTATAAGGTTCAAAACTAAAAGCTGTTTTACCCCATTTTTGCTCTAACTGTTCCATAGCTAAGTCTTCATAAAATTCCCAACTGTCTCGAGTCATATGAAGACGATCAATTGCTTCTTTTATCTCACTAGCAACTTTCTCTGCTTCAGCACTATATGCTTTGCCTGATAGGTAGAAGTCTCTAGTAAACTCAAGTTTCTTAATTAGGATTTCTGTTATGTAACTATCATCCCAGTCTCTGTCTTTCCAAATAGTAGGTAACCATCGTAGTACATTTTTTACTCGGCGATAGAAGTCTCTAAATGGGTAGGTAATATTATTAAGCATGTTTATCGAATTAATTTATCAACATCAACACTATGTTCATATAATAGTTCTTTTAGGTGGTCATAAACAGCATCTACACCTTTATGGTAGGCATCATCTTCAGCATATCCATTAGTTAAACTACGATATGAGTTAGTCATTACTTCCCATAACACTAGAGCCATATCAAGAGATTTAACACAACGTTCATGGGCTAAACGATCATCAAAATCATCTAAATCAAATTCAAGTGTTCCTTTCATATTACTTCATTTATTATATTATAACTAAGAGCTTCATCAGAGCCAAAATACCAGTCAGTTTTTTTATTCTTAACTTTATTTAACTGCTTTTGAGTCAGTGATGTTCTGGAGATGAGATAATCATCGTACATATCCATTAATCGATCTGTTTCTTCTATATTTTCTTTTATGATAGACATTTTATCATAAGGTACACTATCCAAACACTCATGGTACATGAATGTGGCTAAATGGTGTCCAAAACGTCTATCACCAGCCACTAGTATAGGTAATGCCATTGACATTATTGATCCATAACCATATGTGTAGACAGGAACAAATGAATTTTCTATAACACCAATTAAAGCAAAACCATCAAGTATATTACCACCTAAACTATTAATGATTAGTTTTATGGGTTCAACTTCATCTTTACCATTATCAATTTCATTTATAAATGAGATAGTTTGAATAGCATCCTTAACAGATGATTCATCTATTTCACCACTTAAAACAATTGTTCTAAATATCTTGCTGTTCGGGTTGTAACTGTTCTTCATCTGTAACTATTATTTCATCTATAACTTCACTCCATTCAGGTTCAGGTACTGTCTCACAAAACAAAAAATGAGTATCAGTTTTCAGTACATGGTCTGCCCCTAAATACTCTTTCCAACCATTAAGAAACTCTCTATTTAATTCTTCTTTTTTATAGAAGTTACTAACAGGGATAGCTCTTAGTATAACATAAACATTATCATTATAAAAATATAACCTTTTCATTCACCTATAAACCTAAATTTCTCTCTTTTATAAGCTTTACCTGAGGGTTTAACTTTTTGAATCATTTTTCTTCTGATAATCTGAGCTACATGTCGCTCTGATAATCCATTGTATGTGGTATTCTTTTCCATGTGTTTTAATTATACTATAAATATAACATCAAGACCTTGGAAAGCCAAACTTGTTTTACCAAGTTCTAATCCAATATATAATAGTAATATAAAAAAGAGCTACTAAACACCAATGTATAATTCGAACATACTTGGATTCAGGTTTTGGCGCTTTTTCAAGTCTGTACATCAAATCCATGAATGTACCTCCAATTATAAGAACAAATAATAAAGCAAATATAAACCACATATTCTTTAATTTATTTTAGCATGTAGCTAGTTTTTAGTTTAAAATTAGCATATTCAAAGTGTTCAATTCTTCGTTTATGAGGATTTTTCTTTTCACTTTCAATAACCAACTCTATTAATTGATCATAGTCTCCTCTATGATAAGCATGGTAGCAAATGTCCTCGATGCGTTCTTCGTTACTCATAGTTTAAGATGGAACTTTTTTTATAGTTAAACAATATGCTAAAATATTTTAAGTAATGGTCTAGTGTTTTAACATCTAATCCTTTACTTTTCCAATACCAAGTAAAATTAACTATCATTTTTTTAGTAGTCAGTAACTGTTCCTCACTCTTGCATGAGCTAATTACTTTAACTATCTTATGAAAATGATATGTTAATAATTTTTCAGCCATTGGTACCGTATAAATACGATACCTATAACTAATTTAAACATATCTTATAAGTAGAAGTCAAATCCTCTTTGTTCAAAAGTGATAATTCTTCTAATATGTCCTCTAAACTTTGTATATAACCTTTGATATAAGCAACCTCTTTATCACTATACTCTCTAGATGGGGTTATCAATTCCATTTTATTTTCATAAATGGCGGACTTAATGATATACTCCATGGTTACTGATGTTGGGTTCATGGTTAGGTTTTTCATTGGTTAATTATAAATATTCGTAAGGTCTTGGCTTAGCTTTAGGAGGTGTATCATGAGGATAAACATATCCTTTTTTGTTCATGTCTTTTAACCTGATATTTGTTTCAAATAAAAAGACTGGGCCGTTATAATCTTCATAGTATGATTCATTTTGTTTATTGAATTTCATAATACGTCTCGGGCCATTGAAACTTCTAAAATATCGACATGTAGCTCGACTCCATTCCCCACCACTAAACACCTCAGTACTTAATTGAGTAGGAAAATCATAAATTAATTTTACTGTATTACCTTTCTTTTCAGCCATATTATTTCATAAATAATTGAACACACAAAATACAAATACTTAATAATAAACATATACCTGTTTTCATAGATATAGGTTCATTAAACCAACTTACTGACATAAATGTAAAAATAATAGTTCCAATAGCAAAACCTATTAGTCTAGAAGGCCAAAGTTGTCCTCCAAAATGTTCTACCATACATTGAACTGAGTACATGAACATATAAGAAATAGGGATGCCTAACCATACAACTATATGGGGGTGATCTTTCATCCAAGGAAATTTCCATCTGCCTTGAAGTTGGATGAATGTAAGCAATTGAGCTAACATTCCCATCCCTATTCCTATTAGTAATTTCATATATATTCTTTTTCTAATTTACATCCAGCTACACGCTGCAGGGTTCTAAACTGTTGATCGTAATGGAGTGGTTTTGCATCATCATACTCATCTGAGAATAAAGCTACTCTACCTCCATTCTTCAGACCCACCCATACTTGTAGATGTTCATTATAAACAATGTATGGTTTTCTATCTGGGTCTTCATTTACTAGTTTTTTCTTAGATATACTGATCATAAGCTGGTACTGCGTCTAAATCTTCTAATTTAACCCATACTCGTGTTTTCCAAAGATCAATACTTACACCGTCTAGATCTTCAGTATTATCTTCAGTTGCTAAAGCTAAAATCATTAAACATTCATCTAATGTCTCAATAGCCTCATTGAGTTGATTTGAGCGGATTTGTTGGAGTGCTCGTTTCCATGTGTTAGTGATTTTTCCTACTTTTTTCATAACCTTAATTTATTATTTGTTTAATATGCTTACAGATACGATCTTTACTCCTATAATAACCAGGACAATTACATTTATAGGTGTCACCTACTTTTTGAATTTGATACTTACCTCCACCTGAACTAGAATCTACTTCAATTAGGTTTGGTTGAGATTTAGGAGCAGGTATTTCTTTTTCCCATTTAATTTGATTTAAAGTAGTCCCATTTGGTACTCTTAACCAAACAGGTAAAATATATGTTTTATCACTAATGTTGATTATCATTGGTGGATAAAAACTTTTAACTTTAAATATCTCATCTTTCATGTCCTAAATATAACATCAAAGATTTAGAAAGCCAAACAAGAGGGTTAATTACTTAACCTCCCTTGATTGGCTATTTCAATATCTAATGTTAGAAGCATACACAACTCTTCTAACTTATCCCAATTATACTCAGCCATTAAAACTAAATACTTATCAGGAATCTCATCAAAATAAGCTAGAACACTACTGCCCATTGTATTTTAAAGCAGGATGGTACTTTTCTAGTTTTTGTGTAGGTTGATTAGATTGTTGTTGGCGTTGATTCTTTTTACGAATTGATTCCATAACCTGAGCGAATGCTTTAGCACATTCATAATTTTGAATTGGTGAATTTTTACTCATAACTTTATTTTAAATTTATTATCTACCTTGACCTTTATAAGGTTTTTTATAATTTTTACTTGTTTTAATCTTGCTTGATTTCTTTTTTGAGTGCCTATTTGGTCTCTTTTTTCTTAGATTTTCTATTTGGTGTGTCTGGGTCTTTAGTGCCATCTGGTTTTTCTTTTAATTGGTTTATAGCTTCTACTATTTGAGTACATTCTTCATAAAGTTCCTTCTCAACATAGTATTTTAAATTTTCTTGTAACGTTTCAGCAAAATACTTTTTTTCTAAAGTAATATCATATGTGGCCCCATCTTCTAAACAATTAACTGATAGTACATGGAGATGCTTTTTGCGAGTGTTTAGATTGGCTAGAATGGTTTCCACCACCGCTTTAGCTATAGTGAAATCTTTCCTATCAATCATATCTTGAAACTCGTCACTATTATTTAGGTTAATCTCAATAGCCATATTAAAATAAGTCTAAAAATTTAGGGTTAATATCTTTACCTTTAAGTTTATTCATCTTTTCATCATTAGCTAACATTTTACTAGCTAGATTATCAAGATGTTTAGACTTAATTTTGTCATAATCATTAATAATACTATCGTGTTTTTTCTTCTTCATCTATCAATAAATATTTAAAGCCTACTAATAAATTCACTTCCATCATCGGTAGGGGGATGAGATTTATCTAAACCTAACTCTTTTAATCGTTGGAGAGTATAATCATCTAATTCCCAATCAACATGACTTTCATTCATTGGTTTATGGTCTTCTAATCCCTCAAGCTGTTTGTCTGTGTATAAGTCTCCTACTGTCAAATAGTAACAATTGTAACATAACATCTCCATATTATTTAAAGAGTAATGCTGTTTGTTACCATTCTTAAAATGTAGGATAAGTGGGGTTTTATAATCAGATACTCGACGTTCATGGAATCCGCAATTATAACATTCTTCTTTTAAATAACCCTCAGTTATCATTCTATACTTTATCTTTTGAGGGTTGAAGTGAGCTGGATTAACTCTGCCTTCTAGTATATCTAATAACGCTGGTTCTTTTTTATTATAATGAGATGCTGATAAGAATTTAGGAATACCTTTACCTGATTGGTTTTTATGTGCTTCAAATAAGGTCACTCCATTTTCATCCTTATACACCTTCATCCATTTTTTAAGGTGCTGGTATGAAATATTTAAATAATGAGCCGCGGCACGGACAGATTTTGTCTTATCCATTGCTGCTAAAATTTGCTCTTTACTTAAATGTATTGCTTTAGGCATTATTCTTCTTCTGAAAGGTCATCAATTGAATAATCATCTTCATTATCAACATACTCATCTACTTCATTTTCAAAAGGGAGATTAATTTCTTCCTCAATATTATCAAGTACAGATGATTCATCTTCTTCAACTAATTTATTTTTTACTTTAGGAGTAGGATTAGTTGTTTTTCTAAAATTCTTTTCTGCTTCTTGAATCTTATCATACACTTCTCTTTCCACAGCATAAGTCTCAGTCCATGTATGATCACCTTCTCCCATTTGGACTACCATTGCTACTTTCTTCTCAGCTGTTGAATGCTGAGTGCAGGTTTGGGTGTCTGGCAGAATAGCAATTCTACGTGGATCAATCATCACATCACATACTTTACAGTGTCTACTCATAAATTATTATTTTGGTTTGCTTTATTTATTTTATCAATTAGATTCCAAAGATCAAGAGCTGTCTTAAGAGTATAGACTTTTTTATCTTTACCAGGAATAGTTACTTCTAGTTTTTGAAGATTACCTTCAGAATCAAATCTGTCATATACATACCATAAAATCAAAGCACCTACTTCATCTCCATACTTGAGATAGATAAGATCTTCAATAATACTATAATATGATTCTTCATAGTTATAGAAATCAATTTTTAAATGATCATGAAGAAAATTAGTTCTAGCCCAACATTCATCTAACATATTAATAAATTCAACAAATACATCTTTTTCTTGTGTTTGTTTGTTTCTATTAATTTTTAATCTATTTCCAAAATTATTTAGATTCATTTTTTATACTTATAGAATATAATTTTAAAAACTCTTCAACATTCATACTCTTCATAGATGCAAAATAATAAGTTGCTATACCTAAAGTACCTGCTCGACATGTACCAATAGGTTCTTTATTAGGATCTAAATGTGAGTAAAAATAATAATTACTATGATTGTATTCCATGTATCTTAATTTTTACTAAAGATAACATCAAGAAATTAGAAAGCCAAACTAATTATAAAGATTTCAAATTATTTTGGGGATTATGTTTAATATAACTACCCCATTTATATTTAGCATACTCATGACCATTTTGTTCAGATTGTTGTCTATAAGTTAATTTTTCTGGGGTTGTAGTGGATAATGATACAAAATGATAGAAATGGCAGTTGTAGGTTCTAAGCATTTTTAATCCTGATAGATGGCATTTTAAAAAGAAATCCCAATCAGCAACCATACCTAATTCATAATTTTCATCCCAACCTCCTACTTTTAAATAATCCATTTTAGACATGAATATAGGTAAAGTTGAGCCTGTTTCTTCAGGTGTTTTCTTATAAATTATTTCATTTAAAGTTTTTTCATATTCTTGAAAACATTTTAAATCAAATGTATCAATTGACCTACCTAAATCCTTAATATGAAATTGATTAAATATACTAGGATATGGTTCAATTTGATTAGGAGTTAATAATGAATTTTCAATATAATCTGTTTCTAAGTGAATATCCCAATTTAAAGGAAATACATTATCATCATTAACAATTAATATTTTATCATGTTGAGCATTATATACACCTAAATTAGTACCTCTACATAACCCTACGTTTTGTTCTAAGTTTAAAACATCAATATATTCAGCCCATTTTTCAAGTACTTCTTTATTTAAATCATAAAACCCATCTACAACAACTATAATTTGGTTTTTATTAACCTGGCCCTCAATACATGATTGAAGACATAAATTTAAAGCTTCAGGTTCTTTATATGTTGGTATAATTACGCTTATCATAAAGTGCTCCAATCTGTTAAAGGGGTTAACCAAGCTGTCTCTCCGTGAGTAGAGTATCCTGGAACAGGTGTTATTAAAAACTCTCCTTGTGCTCTTAGATCTAAGAACATTTTAAAGTCATCAGGGTGTGTACCTGATGTCCACTTTCTCAGAGTAGATTCTACTCGTTTCAAAGTAGACACCTTAGATGCAAAGGTCATAGTTGTACTATTTGTCATCTTCCAATGTGAAGACTTCGTTAGATAAACTCTCGTATCCTCAGCACCACCTCCACAATAGGGGTTTCCTCCTATGCTGGGGTCTATGTACTTATCAGGATGATCGTATAGGGATACGAAGGATGCTCCTAATTCAAATCCTTCTCTTAGGACTTCTGGACTTCCATGTTTATGTAGGTAGTCGTTTTCCAGGAAATATACTAGCTCATTGTCGTCTAGTTTAAGTGCTTGGTCTAAAGCTAGGTTGAATGTACCAGCACCATGACCAACTGATACTTTAACTATATTGATTGGATCAATGTATTTGTTAATCATAGTAATTGTTGTTTCACTGCAATTATCTGCCACAATTAGTATATCATGGATATATTCAAAGAATACATTACAGAAGTTTTTTAAACAAGCTTCATTATTAATATAGGTTGGTTTAATTTTATTATAACCAGTGTCACTTATTCTATAAATTATTTTCATTTAATTCTTTCTATTACAGTGAATCCATTATTGTTCTTAAAGCGTTCTTTTAATATCCAAGTGTCATTATTTTCCATAAGAAATTCTTCAATAGCTGGCCAAATTCCTTTCCCTGAGGATTGTCCTTCCCAGGTGTTTTCATGGTTTTTAGGTTCATCATTAAACTCATAAGAAGTAGTATCATGGAAACAAATGTATTTTTTTACCTTATCAGAATGAATTTTTAATTCTTGTTTTAATTGATCATATGCATGCCATGTATCAATAAACAATAAATCTGTTTCATCAATTTCTATTTTTAATACATCAGCTATCTTAAATTCAAAATTTAAATTATAAGCTGCAGCAGTGTCATAAACACTTTGAATATCTCCTCCCCACTTTGCAGGATTATGAATATCATATGATATTAATTTTTTAGGAGCACACGCTAACCATCCCCAAGTTGAGACAATACCTCTAACTCCCATCTCAGTAATAGTTTCACATTCACTACCATATTTAATTATAGCTGGGAAATGTTCATTAATATCAGATGGTGTTGTATAAAGTTCATTTACTTTTTCTTCTAAGTTTATCATAATTTTATTTTTTAATTAAAATTTATATAAGATTTATAATTTTTATCTATCATATGTTCTATAGAACAAGCATCAGGGAATAAATAAGGCCCTGGGAGCCATTGTTTAGGTTTTGATTTATGGAGATCTTTATCATCATCTCTTTCTTTATGCTTATGATAACATATGATAGAATAACTGGGGTTCCAAACTTGATAGTTAGCTTGATGTAATTGATAAGCTATTTTATTATCACAACCTAATACACCTATATTAAAATTAAAATCAATATTTTTTGTATCTAAAGGATTTTTCCAAATCCAAACATCTTGAGATCTATTATGTATAGCATAAGGAATTACTTCACCTAATTCATTAACCCAATGTCCATGATATGGACAAAATCTAGTTAAAGCTAATACTTTATTTGATAGATCTAATTCTTTAACTATTGAAATAGACTCGTCAAAGAATATATCTGAGTTGCTTAATATAACAATATCATCTTGAGGTATATTTTGTTTAGCATAATCAAAATAATATTGGTAAGTTAATCTTTTTGTTATTGGAGTGACATTAACTTTAGAAGGTATATTTTTTATGGGTAAAGGAGATTCTTGAAATATATGAATATAATCAAATTCTTTAGAATTTATATTTTCATTAAAACAAAAATCTAATTCTTCAGCTCGTTCAGGACGTGGATTTTTATAATAATCTACTAATAAATGAATTTTCATAAGTATTATATTTTTATAATAAAAAATTATTATAGTATTTAGATTCTTTATTTATAAAAAATTCATGTTGACTGATGACAAATTTCCTATCAAATCCAAAATTTTCTAAAAATGAAAAGTCATCTTTAACTCCTTTTTGTTCATGATTTTCAATAACTAAAACATGAAAAAACACATCATTAAAGTTGATTCCATTTAATACCTCAATTTCATATCCCTCAACATCTAATGAAAAAAATGTAACTTCACTTATGTTATGTTTTTTTAATAATGTATCTAAAGTAATACATGGGTATGAAGCCGGTGACCAATTTTGGAAGTTATGAGTGTTTACAACACCTCCCATCATATAATGTGAGAAATCTCCATCGATTGTCGACTCACTATATTCTGAGCTAACTAGTACATAATTTTCAAGTATTGAGTTTGGTCTAAATCTTTGATAGGAACTATTAAATTCAGTTTTTGGTTCTATAATCATTCCTTTCCATCCTGAAGATTCTAGTAAACTGGTGTTATTTTGGTCATTAGGGTCCGAACCACCGGCTTCAATGAAAAATCCGGTATTACCTATGTTTTTCAGTATTATACCATCAATGTTGTTTTGTGCTCCCATTTTATTAGTTATTTTTTAAATTTTATAAGCGGTTTTATTAATTTTGTCAACCCAATAATAGTAATCTAAAGTTTCTAAACTATTATTTTTAACATTTTTTATTTTATTTTCTATTTTATTAAAATCTTTAAATTCTGTGATATCATCAATAAAAACTATTGGTAAGTTTTTATAAATTTTTTCATTAATTGCTTTATATTCTTTATAATCACCATACACAATTGGTATTGAATTTAGATATAAAACTTCATATGTTCTAATACATTCAATACCATTTCCTCTTGGAGATAAAGTCGCTATAGTACTCTTAACATCTTTTACAAAATCATGATATGTAAGACCTTCTTTATTTAAAAAAATATCATTAGATAATGTATGGTTTTTAAGTGGAACTCTAACTGATGGATTAGTATGGGTATTAAAATTTGAATATATTTTATCTAATATTTCTGTAGTTTTAATTTTAATTTCCCCTAAAAGGTAAGGTTTTTTTTCAAAAATACCTGGGTTAATCATTCCATGGCCTGGCCTTTTAGTTAGTTCTTCAATTTCGACTCCAATAGGTAATGGAGTGACTCTATCAGAGTAACAAGTTGTGTTAGTTGCAAAGACATGCTCAACATTTGAAGGACACATAGACATGATTTCTTCAGTAACACTATAATCACTGTTTGCAATTATTAATATAACTTTTTTATTTAAATTTTTTATACGTTCAAATTCATTTAAAATAAAATCAGTTTTACAAAAAATAATTCTTTCATCGTCATGTAAATCATTACAAAATCTTGACATTTGTATTAGATTATGATTAATCATTAGTTTCTTTGGTATTGGATGTTTGAGTATTTATAAATTTCATCAATAAGGGAAATAACATTTACTGTCTCTGTTATTTCAAATTCATTTAGGTTCTGGTAGACGTAAGGATGGTTTGGACATGATCCTTGATATGAGCCATAATTATTAGGTTCAGTATTAATATTATAATTCTTAATTATATCATCAAATTTGTTTTGGCTTCCTTGACTTAAGAAATTAGCTGATTCTACAATGTTAAGGGCTTTACCTCCTAATTTCAGATAACCATTTGCTCCTAATACACTTAATGAGCATTCTAAATTTCTTGGTTCTGCCGCTATTGTGACTTCACATGTTCCACCAAATTCTCCAAAATCAAAAATACTATAAATAGTGTCTTCAATATCCACATTAGTATGTTTAGTTGAATACACAATTGAAGAATGAACTTTAGGTTTACCAAATAACTTTTGTAAAACATCTAAATAATGAATTCCTACCTCATATAATGTTCCTCCTCCAACATTAGGTAATGCTCTCCACCCAGTAAAATATTCAAATGGTCTTTGCCATCTTTGTATAAAATTAACTGATCTTATTTTTCCTAGTAAATTTAGATCTAAAACTTCTTTTAATAAAGACACAGTTGGGTTTAATCTAACTTGTAATACACAATATGCTTTTTGGTTATTATTTTTAGCAGTTTGAATAATCTCTTCAACTTCTTGCTCACTAAAAGCTACAGGTTTTTCTATAAGAACATCACATCCATTTTCTAAAGCATATATAGCTTGATCAATATGAAGTGAATTTGGAGTTGCTATTGTTATAAAATTAGCAATTTTACTATCAATTAATTCTTTAAAATTTATAAAACTTTTAACTTTTAATTTTTCTCCTAAATTTTTAACTAAATCTTCTTGAATATCACATAATCCTACTAATTCAAAATCATCATTCATTTCTATTGATTCTAAATGTCTAGGTAAAATTGCTCCACATCCAATAATAGCTACTTTATATTTACTCATAATTGTTATTTTTTAATTTTAGCTGGGTTACCATATGCTAGGCTATTATCTGGAATGTCTTTTGTGATAACTGAGCCAGCTCCTATTAAGCTATTTTCTCCGATTGTTATTCCACAAATAATGACACTATTTGCTCCTATAGAACATCCTTTTTTAAATAATGTTGATCTAAATCTATCAGAATTTTTCCAATCTCCATCTACTTTAGGTTTATGATCATTTGTAGTCACAGTGTTAGGTCCTAAAAAAACATTATCTTCTAAGATTACACCTTCATAGATTAAAGAATTATTTTGGATTTTACAATTATCTCCAATAATAACTTTAGGGCCAATATAAACACCTTCACCTATCACACAATTTTTACCTATAATAGATTCTTTACATATATGGCTAAAAGCCCATATTTTAGTACCTTCACCAATATTATCACTTTCAATTATTGATGTTTCATGAAAAAAGTAATTTTTCATTTTAATTAAATTTAGGTATATTATTAAATAAAGTATCTAAATACTGTTGATGATGTTCATAAGGTCTACAAGCATGACATTCAATAAAATAATTAGAATTTAATAAATTTATATCATATGGTACTTCATTATGTCTATGGCAATCTATTCGTCTTTTTAAAAAAGAATCAGAAGCACTCAAATCAGATATTCTATCTCTATTGTGATATTCTCTTAACATTTTTGAACTATACGCTTCATCTGTACCCCAACCATCAATCCACATTGTGGGTATATTTAATGAATTTATTTTTTTAATTTCTTTTTCAAAAGAATCTTCAAAATTATATATACTATTAAATGTACTTCCTTTAGCTATATGATAAGCAGATGGGCTAAATCCTCCTTGGTCCCACTTTTTTGGGAATTTGTTTTCTAAATTATATTGGTCATCAATTAACATAACATATTGATCATCATTAACATCTTGAATAATATCTTTTAAAAAATATGTACCTAAAGGTATTTGATCAATCCCCATAATAACACAAACTTCATTAAGGTAAAATTTTGTATAGTAAAATAAAGCCCAAGTGTATTGCCATGGTAATACATTATTCACTGAAGTTTCTATAATAATATTACCATATTTAGTAGACAGATTAGCTGTTTCTAATTCTTCTTGAGTTCCAAAAAATATTAAAGTTGGGTTAATATTAAATTTTTCTTTATATGTTTTTGATAAATTATTCCAAAAAGAATAATATAATGGATTATTATCTGATATTAAAATTGCTCTATCTATTTTCATTAGTTAGATTTAATTAAAATTTATTAATGTATTATGACTACCATGATAGTATTTAATTTCTTTTATTTCTTTATATTCTGATTTATTAAGAAATAGATCTAAAATCATACCCCAAATAGGAAGATCACCCCACCTATTACTATAAATGCAACTGCATTTATCAATTTCATTTAAAAATGATTTAATAAGATTATTTTTATTTATATTCTCAATATCTACTATCATGAAATTAGTATAAGGACATTTTATCTCATTAAATGGAGTTTTTATAGAAATTGAGTTTTCTGCGGTAAATTTTTCTCTAAATTTTTCTAAACCATTAACTACTAAAGGATCATCTTGACCTTGAAACATTGGGGAAGCAAATAATATATTTTCTTTTTCCATCATGTCTAATATACTTAAGTCAAATTGATCAACAAAACAATCATCATCTACTCGCACTATATACTTATAATTTTTAAAATACTCTAAAAAATCTATTGACCAAAAGTGACACATATGTTTATATCCCACAAAGAAATTTGAAGTAAAATGATTAGGTGGACATAATTGATTAACTATATTTTTACTATCATCAAAAGCATTTTTTGGTTCAATATCTTTTATGTTCCAAAAAATAATATCTAAATTAGGAGTATACTGTGATATATAATCTTGATGTTCTTTAGTGATATTACCTTCATGAACAATTATAAAGTCATAATTACTCTTATCATAAGATAATAGGGTTTGCTCTAAATACATGTTTCGCCTAATTAAATTAGATTCATACATATTTTCATAAGGATAACCTTTAGCTAAAACAGTGATTGCTATTTTTTTCATATTTGTTTTAAATCTATTTTAGTGTAACGTTCATTTTGTTTCTCTTGACGATCAATAGTTTTATTATGAATAATACTCCATTCTTCTTCAAATGGTAAAGCTACAAAAGTTTTATATCCTTCAACCATACCATGAACTTGATGTCCTGACCATTGTATTTTAGGATCATTTTTATAGACACGTTTTTGAGGATCAGGCCAATTTACCCATCCTTTTTCATTTACATTCCATTTCCATTTATGAATATGTTCTTGGGTTAAACCTTCAACTAAATTTTTTCTAGGTATAATAAGACACTCAACTGGATTTAATTCTAATACTGATTTTAGATTTTGAATAAGGAATTCTTCTGGAATTTCATCAGCATCAATCTGAAAAATATAATCTCCAGTACATTTAGAACCTAAATAGTTTTTGTTTTCTAAGAAATTTTGTTGGAAATTAAATGGGTAATAATGTATTTTTTCTTTATGTTTTTCTAATATATTTATTACTTCATCAGTGACTCTATTTTGATCATAAACAACAACTATTTCATCTTCATGATCTATTTTATTTTCTAAATATGTAATAAGATTTAATAATTCTTGATGCTCATTACAAACTGTTAAACCATAACTTATTTTCATAATTATAATATAATAAAATTAATTTATTAAGCCAATATATTCTAAAGCATCTATAAACTCTCTTTCTTCAAAATGTTGAAGTGTTTCCATATTCATTCTGTATTCATAGAATTTACCTGGTTGTTTTGGGATTGGATATTTTTCTTTTTCTTCTTCAGTTACTTTAATAGCTTTAACAGCTGCCCATTTCCAGTCATCAGATGATGTCCCATTAGCGAATATCATACCTTGAGATGGATGATTAATTGTTTGAGGTAACCAAATTAAACCTGTATTTAAATCTTCCCAGGCTAAATCTTTATATAATTCAGGTAGTACTTCAAATTGTTCTTTATAAAAATCACTATTTTTAGTCATTAAACTATTAGTCCAATACCCACAAGATAAAGACATCCAATTTGTAATTTCAGGTGTAACTTGTGTTTCATAACATAAGTCACCTCCTGATTTAGGGCATATAATAATTTTATCCTGTGACATTTTCTTCTACTTTTTTAAGTTTTGGTAATTCAATTTTATTTAATTTAGGAAGTTGTAATTGAATTTGTTTTGGGAACTCAGGGATATATTGATCAAATAATTGATTTAATTTATCTTTCATTTTATCCCAACTAAATTCATTTTTACTTTTATACGCTTGGCGTTTAGCACCATCAATATATGTTTTATAATTTTCAAACATATTCTTTAAATGATGTCCTACATATCCTGTATCAACATTAAACCATTGTGATTCTTTCAGTAACCACTGATTAGCTGCGCTTGGGTGGACATTAGCCATAGCGCCTGGGAGCATAGTGGTGAAGTTTTCATCTAGAAAATCTTTATGGCCACTCCAATTAGTTGTGATGATTGGTTTTTTAGTTAAACTAAATTCTAATAATGGGCGACCAAAACCTTCACCTTTAGTTAAATTAATCATTGCTTTTACTTTAGAATGATTATATAATTCATTCATTTCAGAATCACTAAATTCACCATGTAATAGATAAATGTTTGGTAAATCTTTTGAATTAACTGTTTTTTTAATAGCTGTTATTTTTTTTAATATCTCATCTCGATCAACATATGAAGAACCCATTTGAGATGTTTTTAAAATAAGGGCTGGTTTTTGTTTTTTATTTTTAAATGTTTCATAAAACGCTTTAATTAACAAACCAACATTTTTTCTATCTTCACCTAAATCACCATTAATCCAGTGACCTACAAACAAATAACAGAATTTTTCTTTAATATCAGTTAACTCAGGAAATGATTCTACTGTATCAAGTGATTTATAGATATCAATATTAGCACCTTCAAATAATACTTCAATAGGTTGGTTGACTTGGATTTGCTCAATTGGTTGATTAGTATGTTGGTTTACTTTTTGTAAAACAGTTTTAATAAATGTTTCTTTTGAATGCTCAGAAGAAGTTAATGTTAAATTCATTCTATTAATTCCTTCAATCCAATCCCCAGGAGCTAATGTTGTTTCAACACCAGCTGTTACTCCAATGTTATATTTACCAATAGGTTGAAACTCATTTGGAATTGTAATTTGCATCCAAATTTCAGGTTGTTTTGGAAGTTGAGGTTGGGTCCATAAATGAGGTATTAAAAATAACCACTCAGGATTATCATCAATAAAACCCCAAGGTGTATTACCCCACATTTGGGGAATAATTTTAACATCATATTTATTTAACGCAATGATTGCTTTAACTAAATCTCGAGAACGTGCTCCATATCCACTATATGTGTCAATAGGGCAACTAATAAAAAATAATGGTTTCATATAACTTTTTTTTTAATATTAATAAACTAATTGGTGAGGTACAGTTTTAGGTTTAGTTTCATTAGCATTTACTAACTCATATGTTTTTCTTGGTTTCCAAGTTTTAAATAATTTATCTAAAGTTTTAATAACATTAATACCCATTTTTTTACTTGTGAATCCTGCTTCATCAGATAAAGCCCACTCACGACCTTTTAAACCTAATGTTTTTCTTTCTTCTTTAGATAAGTTATAAACTGCTTTAATTTGTTTAGCTGCATCTTCAGCGTTACATCTATCATCCCAAATATAAGGAGTTAATGGTGAACCTTGAATTGAACGATTAGTTGGATAAACCGGAAATGCCCACTCACCATGTTCTTTAATTGTGCCAGTATGATTTGAAGGGAATTTATCATCAAAATCAATCCACTTACCTTTTTTACTAAAGCGCATTTGATCCTGCATTCCACCTGTCACATTAGCGATAATTGGATTACCTACTAATATCGCTTCAGTTAAGCTCAATCCCCAACCTTCATTGTTAGTTAATAGGATCTGGCAGTCAGTGCTATTGTAGAGCAAATTCATTTGACCAGCTGGGAGCATCTGTTGTGAGAAAATAATGTTATATTTTGGATCATCACCAAACAATAATTCTCTTACTGCTTCTAAGTCAGTACCATTATCATCTACTACTTGAGTATGTAATACAAACGCACAACGTTTTGCTTGTTCTTCAGATAATCCATCAACAAATAACTTATAAGCCATCATTGTATCTGGGATTTGTTTGCGGCGAATGTTTCGAGAGTTAAAGAATAAAGCGAAATCAATTTCTTTACCTCCAAATAATTTCTTTTTAAACTCTTTTAATTCAGGTGCATTAACATCAAGTGGTTTAAAGACATCTTCATTTAAACCATGAGGTACATATTGAATAATTTTGTTTTTAGCTTTATCGCCTAATACTAAAGTATTAATGTTTTTAGTTTGTTTAGAGATAGATAACAAAGCATCACATGACTCATAATACGCTCTATTATACATTGGAGCTGGATAATCATCCCAAATATTGAGATAGATAATAGGCATTTTCTTTCTGATTTCATTTTCAATTTGGAACAACCAAATAAAATATCTTGGATCAGTGATTAAGAAAATAGCATCTGGCTTTTCTACTTGGATTAGTTGTCTAATCAAACGAGCATCTCCATATCCGTTAGTTGGATATAAAATGACTGAGCTATCTGTTAAACCAGTATTTTCATTAGTGTTATCAGATAAATCTAATCGTTTACCTTGTTCAGGATGGTTGATAGCACCTCCTACATTAATCCAATTAAAATGTTGAGCTGTATTTAATACTAATTCTCGAGCAACAGTAGCTACACCTGAATGTACTCTAATATCGTCACAAATTAGTAAGATTTTTTTCCTCTCATTTTGAGGAAGATAACCAAAACTTTGATTCATAAAACTTTTTATCGATTTAAATTATTGTGATTGTGAATTGACTTCCTAAATTCGTCTGATGTAAGATATAAATGGACTGCTCTATCTACAAGCTTTTGTAAAGAAAATTTTCGCTTAACACATTCTAATTTGAAATCTTCAAACAAGTCGCTTTGAACTTTCACGCTTGTTAATGTCATATCCTTTTTATCCATAACACTTATTTATATATAAATATATACGAAAACACTATTTGTTACAAAGATCTTTTCTCTCATTATAAGGACACCATTGACAGCTTTTACTTGGAGTCGCAGGATGTGATGTGTCTTTGTATGATCCATCAATGTTAAAACATTCATTTAGAAAATTATCTATAGCGGTTAATGCTTTTTTCATTTTGATTTTACCGCTTGGAGGAGCAAATTCTTGAATACGACTTTGTGGATACTCACTTTCCTCCCATATTTTTCTTTTTAAGATAACAAACTCAACTTCAACATTGTCTTCAGGAACATTATATTGTTCACTAAAGTATTTTTTATAGAATAGTAATTGAAATTGTTTACGTTCATCTCTTTTAGCATCATCATTCCATCCTCGAGTAGACGTTTTAAAGTCGTATATTTTAAAGGTATTTGTAGGTTCATGATACATTACAAGATCAATATAACCCTTATATAAAACGTTTTTAAACGCATTATTAGGTGTTATAACAATAGGTAACTCACAAGCAACCAAATACCATCCTCGTTTACTGAAATATTGTCCTTTGCGTTTTTTAAAGAAATTTAATATAGCAATACCATCATCATAAAACTCTCTCATTTCTGCTGCTCCACTGAAGTGAGTGTTTTTATTTGCTTTATATTCTTCTAAGTATACTTTTCTAAACTCGTCTTCAAAAAATGTCTCTATATCTATTCTATCTGCTACTGCTCCACTTTCATTATACATTACAGTAAGGTAATGCTGAATAACAGTATGCATTGCGGTTCCGAACACAGTATGGATAGTAGGTTCATATTGTTGTAGATTGTCTTTGTATTGTAGTTCCCATTTGTGAGGGCACTCATGATATATAGAGAACTGGCTATAAGAAATTGTTTTATGGAATGCATAGTTTATTTCCTGTATAGGTTGTTTTTGAATCGTTTTTACAATGGAAGGTATTTTCACGATTCAAGTTCTTTAAGATACTGCTGTTTGATTTTTTCTAAGTACAAGATAGCATCCATATGCTCTTGCTTAGCATGCTCTATCCAATCTATTAAGGCTAAATCTTCTCTATCCAAGTCAGTACCATATTTTTCTTTACCTTTGATACTACGTTCTTCAAATTGTTTTATAACTGATGTTACTATACTATCTAGTTTCATTTTTTAATAATTTATATCTTTTATTTTTTCTATTGCTTGTGGAGGAATATTATTTAGAGTATAATAACCTTGAGTATAATTCGGGTCAGTATATAACCTTAAATAATTTCCAGGAATAAAATCTGTTTCTATTTTTAATATAGACCAATCTTTTATTCCTGTTTTTTGATAAAACATTTCTCCTAAGTTTTCTATATCTTCTAAATCTTTAGATAAATAAACTCTATCTGGGTGGTAAGATGCTTTTGATCTTGATTTAGGTACTAATCCTATTTTTAAAATCTTATCAGAGTTTTGTGTTGGGGTGATATGATAAAGAATTTCAGGTATTTTTTCAACTATCTCTTCATCAAATTTAGCTTCAAATCTTAATTTAATTTCACCTTCTTTAAAATACTTTTCATCCCATTTTCCTGTATATTCTTCTGTTTCCATAAAGGAAGGAAACCATCCTAAATTATCAGCATCTTTAATGATACTGTTTAATAAAGTATTAATGTCTGTACTAAATGTTTTAATGTAAAATGAATTTTTACTTTTAGTAAATATAAATTTAGATGAATATTTTTTTTCTAAAATGTTTAAAGTTTTTCCAATATTAGTAGTTTTAATTAAACCCTCTTTAAGATTTAATTCATATTCTTCTTTATATACTTCTAATAATATGTTTAGTAGTTTCATTTTAATAACTTTTTAATTTCTTTATCATCAATACCTTTTTTCTTTAAAATGCCTTTAATAGTATCATTATGAAGCATATGATAGTATTCATCTGCCTCACGCAAAGAGCATCCATAGTAAGAAGCTAAGTGTTGTAATAGCTCCTCTCTAGTTTTGGTTCTTGTTGATTTAATATATTTTAAAAACATATTTTTCTTTGGAATCATATATAAATACAGTTTATATATTTTTTCCTTTTCAGTATAAGGAATATTTTGAATTAAATTTACAAACTCAATATACTCAGGATTCATACTGAGGAAGCGATGTATCATATATGGATTAAATGATGCTCTATCTTCCTCAGTAAATGAGTCCCAAGATTGTTTTTCGTAAGTAATTTGTTTAAGCCAATCAAATATTTGCATATTCGTCTCGGAGTTCTTTAGGCAACAACTCTACTAACACATTACCTGTTTTTACATCATACATTACAGGAATAGGAATAATAGCGTCTTCAGCTGTGCCTGCTACAAATTTAGATACTTTTCTCAAAATTACACCTTCAGCAAAGATATGATTGCCTTCAGGTGAAGTGATTGGTTGAGATGATTTGATGTCAATGTTAACATTGAGCGGTTTTTCTGTCTTATTCATTTTATTGTATTGTTTTTAAGATTGAACATATTAAAGCCATTACATTGATTTCTTTATCAATTCTAAAATTGGCGTGGTACATATAATTTTCTATTTCAATGATAATTGATACTTTGGTTAAGTCATCTTTACCATACTCATCTAAATTATCATATAGGAATCTATAAATTTCTTCAAAGTCATCCAAATTGCTATCTGCAAGTATTTGTCTGATGTTTTTGAAGCTGTTTTTATTTGCTGCTTTAAGTTCTTTTAGAATAGCATCTGTATAGTTGCTTGAGGTTAGAATTGAAGTATCAACTTTTAGATTACTATCAACAGTATTAACCTGGCAGGTATTAAGTATTTTTCTAACATCAGGATAATGTTTATTAACTACTAATACTAAGTCATTTAATTCATAGTTAATGTTTTCCTGTTCTAAAACATTAGCAACATGTTGTGCTACTTCTTTTTTAGATGGAGGAGTAATTTTTAATACTTGACATCGGGATTGAAGGGGATCGATGATACGTTCAAGATAATTACATGTTAAGATAAAACGTGTAGTACGAGAATATGTCTCGATAATATTCCTTAATGACGCTTGGGCCTGAATAGTTAAGAAATCAGCTTCATCTAAGATAATAATCTTAAGGGGTTTGAATGAAGCACTTGAGGCAAAACCCTGCACTTTATCTCTAATAGTGTCGATCCCCCTCTCATCCGATGCATTTAAAAAAAGATAATCACAATTAAGATTATTTACAATCAATTTAGCTAATGTTGTTTTACCACTACCTGGAGGTCCATAAAACAACATATTAATTAAATCATTTTTATTTATATATTGTGATATAATGTCTTTTAATTGTTCATTACCTATAAATGTTGTTAAATCATTCGGGCGATATTTTTCATTCCAAATTTAATGTTGTTTCATAACCTATTTTATTAATAATATTTTCTTTATTTATCTCGTCTTCCCATAATCTAATAAGCTTTTTATTATTTTCCAAGCAAATTTGATTTTTCTTTTCATCATTTTTTCTTGATGTTTTTTGAGTTTCATTTAGATTACCCCAATCTAAATTTTTCCCATGCCAGTAAACACCATCTATTTCTACTAAAACATCAAAATGTGGTAAATAAAAATCAAAATTATATTTTTGATATTTAAAACCATGAATGTAATTTATCTTTAATTCATTTAATATTATTTTAAATTCTTGCTCAGGTTTAGTATTTATTTTATTTTTAGACAAAACATAATACTCTGAATTTGAGCATGAATAACATAATTGAGATGATAATCTGTTTGATAAGGTTTGAGCCTGGGTAGGGCTTAATGGATTTTTATATGTATGGGTTTTGGTTTGTTTGCAGTTAGGGCAAGTGCTATTAAATTTATATATTTCTTTTTTGCCGTATTTTTTATCTTGCCATTTTTTCATAGCACAACTTTTACAAATTCTTTTTAATCGAGTTGCTTCATAATGGGAATTTTCTTTTAAAAATTTAGTGCTACCACATGATGGGCATGTATATTCTTTCATATTATTTTATTATAAATATACACCATCTCCCCTTTCATCAAATGTGTTTATAACTTAATATAATAAAAAAGGCCTGGTTTCCCAAGCCTAGTTTAAAGTATTGTATTAAAGATTATTAAAATCTGGTTTCTAAATCTTCAATAGTGGATTTAGCCATATCTTCAAAATCAATCTTATTATTACCTTTACCCATATTCCAAATATATTGAAAGGCGTTTGCTAAAAAAGCAACCTTATCACTGCTATACCCAGGATCATCAGCGTAATCCATTGGGTTAAATTTTCCATCAGGGGATGGAGTATCATCAATATCACCTATTATTTCTTCTACTTGGCTTTCAGTAATCAAACCAGCCAATTTTTGCATTTTAAGAAACTCTTTATTCATTGTATTAGTATGTTTTATTATACATATTACTACCTTTATTGATAGTCTCCATAAATATCATAGCGTTTAGGTGGTTCAGGTGCAATTTCAACTTCTTGAGAATGAACAGCATATAACTCACCTTTTAAAGGAGCTAATCTATATTCACATGCTCTCCTAGTTAGTTGAAAATACGCTTCTAAAGTATCAGTTATTGAATTGTATACTTTAGTCTTATCACCTACAAGCGTCCACCTGTCTCCAGGTGGAACGCGTGTAGCGATTAGTTCTAATTGTTCTTGGATCTCGATTTTCATTAATACATTCCTCCCATTCCTGCCATCATATCATCCTGTTTGTTATCTTCAGGCTTGTCTACAACAGTACATTCAGTTAATAGAATTGTTCCAGCTACTGATGCCGCGTTTTCAATTGCGGTTCTTGTGACCTTGGTGGGATCTATAATTCCAGCTTGTTTCATATCAACAAACTTTTGTGCTTCAAGATCATAACCTCTCCAGTTATCACGAACATTAAACATATTATTGATCAACTGATATGCTTCCATTTCTTCATAGCCAGCATTAGTAAGAATTTTCATAAATGGAGCAGAACATGCTTTCCATACAATTCCTCCACCAACAGTATTTGCGTTTGTGATTGCTTCACGAGCATACAATAGAGCTGAGCCACCACCTGGTACAATACCTTCTTCAATTGCGGCTTTAGTGGCTTGCAAAGCATCGTCCACGCGGTCTTTCTTTTCTTTAACCTCGGTTTCTGTATTGCCTCCTACGTGAATGATTGCTACTCCTCCGACAAATTTCGCGAGCCTTTCTTGTAATTTTTCTTGTTCGAAAGGGGTCTTTGCTTTTTCGATTTGTTGTTGTAATTCTTCAATACGTGTTTGAATTCTCTCAGATTCTCCTTTTCCATCAACAATTGTTGTTTGGTCTTTTGTTACTGTTACTAAACGAGCTTCGCCAAACCATTTCCAATCGAATTTGTCTAGCTTCATGCCCTTATCAGTACTAAATACCTCACCTCCTGTCAAAATCGCAATGTCGTCCAAAAGCAATTTTCTACGGTCACCAAAGTCAGGAGCTTTAACAGCACATACTTTAATAGTACCTCGCATCTTATTTACAATAAGTGTAGCAAGTGCTTCACCATCTAAATCTTCAGCGATGATAAACAATGGTTTACCTTGATTAGATACTGCTTCTAGTACTGGGAGTAGTTCTTTAATTGAAGTAAAACGCTTATCAGCAATAAGAATCAATGGATTCTCGAGAGTACAAGTCATTGTATTGTTATCAGTAACAAAGTAATGTGACTTATAGCCTCGATCAAACTGCATACCTTCTACTGTTTCAAGATATGTTTCACCTGATTTTGATTCTTCAATGTGAACTACACCTTCACGACCTACTTTTTGCATTGCAGTAGCAATCAATTCACCCACTTCAGGATCATTGTTTGCTGAGATAGTAGCAACTTGTTTAAGTTGATCTTCAGAGCTAATGTCTTGTGAGATACCTTTACGTAGTTCCTTAACTACTTCTTTAACAGCAGAATCAATATCACGCTTGATTTTAACAGCGTTAACACCGTTGTTAAGGTGTACTAAACCGTTTTTAACCATCTCCTGTGCCAACAGTGTAGAAGTGGTTGTACCATCACCCGCTCCATCAGCTGTTTTAATAGCTGCTTGTTTAACAAGTTGAGCACCCAATTCTTCAATTGGATCTTCAAGTGTGATTGTTTTAGCTACTGTCACTCCATCTTTTGTTGATTGTGGGTAGCCTTGATTGTTTGAAATAACAACATTGCGGCCATTAGGTCCTAATGTTGACGTAACAGCATTCGACAACTTATCGATACCGTTTACGAGTTTTTTCCTTGCTTCGGGTCCGAATTCTATAATTTTACTCATAACTTTTTATTTGTTTGTAACTTCTAATTCAACTTCTTTAGCATCCTCAATAACTGCTAGCACTTGGTTTTCAGGGCATACCCAATATTCTTGTCCATCAAATTCAATTTTGTTAGGACCCATACTAGGCAGCATTACTTCCATTCCTACTCTTAGACTTGTGTCTATCCAAGTACCAGTTGCTGAATGGTAACCTTCACCAATTGAGACAATTGTTCCAATAAGTGCTTTTTCTTTACCCAAATCGGGTACAATGATACCTCCATACATTGTTTCTTCTTCTTCGCGAGGCTTAACTATAACTGCGTTAAATGTTGCTTGTAACTTTTTCATTTTTCTATATTAACTATTTGGTTGATTTCTTCTTTTACTCGTCTCCATTCTGCTACATACTCTGAAATTGAGTTGTAAACTGGGCGATTTTCAATTTTTAGTTTAGCGATTGAAGCTAAACATGAATCGAAATTAGAATGGAATGATAATGGTTTAATACCTTCTTTTTCTCGAGTTTGACGTCCTCTGCCTTTTTTATTATTACCAGGCATTAAGGTTTCATAGACAGTGTAACTGCTAGCATCTTTACCGATAAAATAAGGTTCAATGAGTGGGTCTTTGATTAGCGTCAAAGACGACAACGCTTGTTTTTCTTCTTTCATAACTTATTATTTAATTAAATATAACATCTTCTGCTTGGGAAGCCAAGCAAGTTGTAACCTTTATTATAAATATATGTGAATTAATTTTCTTTCGCGACAATATAATAAGTACTTTGAATATTTTTGCTAGTGAACATAAGTTTCATTAAACCTATGTTTTTAACATATAGTGTACCATTTTCCATATCTTTATTACAAGCTAATATCTCTTTTAATAGATTTGAATTATATACAAGTTCAAAATCTACTTCTGAAGGTGTTGCATTTTGAATGTAATAAGATACTTTATTAGCATACTCAACATCACCTCCAAATGTAAATCCTAAACCTAATGTATCTGGTTTAACAACTACATTTTCACTATTGGTTAGAGCGTTTTTAGCTTTAATCAATGCACTAATGATTTCATTATCTAATACTGATTCGGTATCAAATTCTTCAGAACCATTATATTCACCTGGTTTAGGGATGGTTAGTAGATCTGATAGAGCATAGTTTAGATTAAATTGCTCATCTGCTATTAATAGTTTAGATATTACTTTACCTTCCTTAACATAATCAAGTACTAAATCACCACTTGTGATGGCTAGTAGTTTATCTAATTGAGTGGTATTATTAATACCAATAGCAGATTCAGGCAGTGGAAAACCAGTATAAACTACTTTACCTATCATTTCCCTAGATGGGGACATAAAATTGATAGTAAGTTGTTTATCTTTACTTATTTCCCATTTAACATTTTCAATTAAACCATTTAGATGGTATTTTTCTATAACGCTTTGTAATTCTAGTTTTGATATCATGTTTGTAATATAACAAAAAAGGCTTGCGTTTGCAAGCCTAATTTAAAGTATTTTACATTATTTACATACTTTTTTGTAAAAAAGCTATCAACTTCGGAAACTCACTACTTGGAATAAATACAGTTTTAAGTCCACCACTTCCAGGTTGAGTAATTTCTACCCCAGGAAATACAGTATCACGATCTGCTCTAGTAGTTTTATTTACTATTGTATCTTTATATCCTCTTTGATTATCATTTGTAACATTAGGATTAGAATTAATTTTTAATGCTTCATTAAGAGTGTTTTGAATCTCTTCTCTGATGATTTGTTGCAATTGTGATTTTTTCATTTTTTATTATAGATTTTTACATTTGTTTATAAATATATTAATTTTTTTTTGATTAAAGTTTTCCATTAATTGATTCCCATACACTCCAAGCGATTTTAGCTTTAGCGAATGATTTATCTCTATATTTTGGATTAAGTATATAAGATGGTTTATCACCATATACCGCACCAGTATGAAATTGAAGATCTATTTCAGGTGTAACTATATCATAATATTTTCTCATATCACCTAATTCTGTTCCGATTGCTCCTACTCTTCCAGATGTGTAAATTACTAAAGGTAATTTATTAGCGTCTTTTCTTTCTTTATTTTGTTTTTTAGTTAATGATCCAACTTTAAAAGCATCATCTGGTTTTTTAGTATCACGAGCTAATTCTTTTTCAGCTTTTTCACTATCTTTAAATTCTTTATCAAAGGCCGCTCTACGTTTTTCAGGAGATAGTTTATATTTAGAAAATAGATTAGCAGTGCGTAATCTACTTCTAAGTTCTTCTATATCTGGGTTTGATATTTCTCCATTAAGAACTAGATCTTCTAATTGTCGCATTAGTTTTTTAGCAGCGTCACTAGATGAGTTATAAATTTTTGCTTCGTTGATTGTTTTATTAATCTCTTCTCTTATGATTTGCTGCAATTCTGATTTTTTCATAGTTGAATTCCGAAGTTAAAGATTGTTAATTTGTATACTTTTGAAGAAACATCAATGTTAACTTCAAGTAATGTTAAAGATGATACACGAGCAACAAATCTAAGTTTGTCATGTTGTGTATTAATTGCTTTCCAAGAATTTGTAAATTTCATGATAACGAGTTTATATGTTATACATATTATCCAAAGGAGAAAAATTTAGTTACATTAGCATTTAGTGGCGGGAATTCCCACTTAAGATCACTATAGAGTTCTTTTAACTTATTCAATAATAATGATTCAAAAATTTCATCTATATCAATATACATTTTAACAAACTTTTCTATCTCATCAGGTACTTTAGCATTTGGTAAACCAATAGTTTCTAATTTATATATGTTTGGTTTTAGGTTAATAATAAAAATCTTATCACCTTCAATTATTGATTCATATTTTTTATCTAGTTTTTTAAACTTTAATAAGTCATTATAACGAACAGCTGCTTTAGTATTTGAAGGTGCTTTCAATTTAAAATTACTAAACATTTCACCTGCACGAGCTGGTATATGGTATGAGGATATTTGTTTTACTCCAGTAGGTTTGCCTAGTTGTTTGGGGTCTACTGATTTGAGTGATTTATAGAAGTCAATAATTGACTTATCAATTTCAGATTTAGGTTTACCAAATAAAACATCTTTAATGAATTGTTCTCCAAATGACTTAAACATTTTATTCATATTGGATTTCATCAATTCAATACCTTTCATATCTAGTTCTTCAACAGTGACACCTTCTTTATTAGTGATATACATAGCATATCTTCTCTTACCTGTAACTAAGATACCTTTAGCAATTACTTCTTGTTTTAACTGGAAGTAATGTTTTTTAGGGTCAATATTGAATAGCTCTTTACATAAAGTATTTAGATGATGATTAGATTCATCTTGAATTTCAGTTGCTAACTCTAGGATATGTTTGTCTTTATCTTCAGGAACTGAATTTGGGTGTCTGTGTTTTAATAAATCACCTAATTCAATATACATAGAATCTGTATCACTAATACAAATGTATTGTTTATCGGATTCTAATTCAGTGTTTAGTTTATTATTAACAAACTTAATTGAATTTTGAGTTAATGATTGACCTGTATTAGTAATAGCGGCGCTACAAATTAATTGTCCGTCAGTATAACGCCATCCACTTTTAGCGAATGTACCATACATTGCATTCTGTAGGATTTTAAATGCATGTTGGAACAAATCATATAATTTATAATTAGCCCAATCTTCTTCTTTACCTGCTTTTTTCTTTAAACCTCTATAATGTTCTCGTTTATCAAACCATCCTTCCAAAATCTTAGCTACAACACTTTGTTCATCAGTTTTAAACATAGCACCTGAGGCTGAGATGGTAAAGTTATTGTCTTCAATAATTTTAATTAGGTCTCCTAGTTTAACTTTTGCTTGGGTTAAAGTATAGTTTCTTTTATTTACTTTTTCAACTACAACTTCTTCATTTGGATCACGTTCTTTAAGTTTATCTAGACTATGATTTTGTTCATAGGTAGCCATATAAGGTACTTTGATTCGACCTACTAATGTTTCAATACCTAAATTAAGTGACTTAATAATTGAAGGATACAGTGATGTAAAGTCTAAATCAATAACATCAAAGTACAATCCAGGAATAGGTTCTAATAGATAACCACCAGCATATGTTTCTTTAAAGTTTTTAAGTGATGGATTATGAGTTGTTGGTTTATTAGGTGAAATAATACCTTCACGTTTAAGATACTTCAAAATAGCACCCTCATTCATAACTGTATTCCAATAAATGCTTTCATATGGAATATTACAGATATGAGAAATCATTATTGTTAAGTCAATAAACTTAAGTTTAGCTTCTAGTGCTTCAATGATTTCAACATCTCGAAGGTTATAGTCTATAAACTTGCTTATATCGTCTTTAAACAATGTATTTAAATTACCTTCATATTCAATTTTACCTAGATTAACATATTTGGTTCCAATGTCGCCTAATTTATATGATGGTTCTTCCTTCATAATGTATTTTTTATGAAGCAACATATAGTCTAGACAATTAACACCCCCAATAGTAATTTGGTTTTCACCATTAAATTCTCTAGCAGTTACCTTTCTGATTGGAGATAAACGTAGTACCTCATCTTCGCCTACAACTTGCTTAATTCGGAAGTATAGGTAAGGCATATCAAAGTAATCTGAATTGTAACCAACTAATATTGTGGGATCTAGTTCTTCAAATTTGGATAAGAATTTACCTATTAATTCTTTTTCGTTTCTACAAGGTATGATTAACTTATCATCTTGATTTGTTTCTTTAATTTGGCCTGATGGGTCAACAACAAAACATATTTTTTGTTTAGTGGTCACATCTATAAGAGCAATAGATGTAAGAGGCATAGGTGCTTGTTGAATATAGTGAGGTGTCAAAGCACCTCCCATTTCAATCTCAATATCAATATAAACTATGTTATGCCAAGCAGGTACAACATCATCTTCCTTATAGTACAACTCTCGTAATACAACAAGTGACTTATCAATATCTTTTTCTAATAAATCAGGATCATCTTTACTATACTTTTTAGTAGGTACAGCCCATCCACCTGTTAGAACAGGTCTAGCATTCTCAGACCATTCGTTTGTACGTTGCCAATAAGTAGGCTGGTATTGGAATTCCATCCAGCCTTGCTTATCGTCTCGTAAATAATAGGTGTAAGTACTAAAATCGTAATAGATTGATTGGTACATTATTTAAAGAATTGTTCTAGATTTGGTTTAAAATAGTTAATTGACTTCATCACCTTACGATCAGAAGTACGATACACTACCCAATAATCACCTTGTTTTTCATAGTGACATTCCATTCCTTGCTCTATTGTTCTACGGTTAACAGTTTGTTGAGCTTCTTCTTCTGTTTTACAAGCCTTAGACATATTTGATGCTTGTACCTCAGCATACGCGTCTTGTACTTTATCTTTTAGACCGTGTAACATTGCTCCGTTACCTAATGAAACATAAGTAATATCACATAGTGCATCTAATACACCTACAATATCTCCTTGTTGACATGCTTCTTTATATTCTTCTAGTTCCTCTAGAATAAAATTATAAACAAACATCCATTCTTTTTCATCTGGAATACTAGGAGTATAGTTATTTGGTTTGCCCATTGTAGCGTTAAACTCCTCTACCTCGCTTACAAATGGTACATAATTTTCTTTAGATTGAGACATTTCCGTTATTGATTTTAAGTGAATCAAAAAACTCTTTACGAGCTAAATTGTCATTTTCCATAAACACACCTGATGCTTTAGTAGTAATCATTGCAGCACCTTGATGTTTAACACCTCTACAACTTACACAATTGTGAGATGCTACTACAGTTACAACTACACCTTTATTACCTTCACAAACCTTATTTACAGCTTGATGGATAGCAGCAGTTAATTGTTCTTGAATAGCACCTCTACGACCAAAGTGCTCTACAATACGATTTAGTTTAGATAAACCAATCACTCGACCTTTCTCACCAGCAATATAACCAATATGAACTACACCACTAATTGTTTGGTGATGATGAGAACACATTGATGTTAGTGGGATATTACGTTCAATAATTACTCCATCATATCCGTCTGATGGGAATGAAGTAATATCAGTAAATCCATTATAACGACCAGCCCACAAATCATTAACATATGCTTTAGCTACACGACGAGGTGTATCAGCAGAGTTAGGATCGTTTTGCCAATCACATTTTAGTGCTGTTAAGAAGTTACCAAAATGAACAGTGGCTTCTTCAATCATTTGTTGTTTTTCCTCATTTGTTAGAGGCCTATCAGTTGCTGATCCATTAGCAAAACCTGTAGGGACACATTCAATGTCATTGTGAAATTTTCTTCTATTGTTTTCCATATAACCTTAATATAACTTATTATTCTTAAATTGCCAAAATATAAGGCAGACTTCTTTTTCTACCATCTTCATCGTCCATTCCATAACCAACAACCCATTCATCATGAATCTCAAAACCATAAAGTGAATTTATAGGCATATCTACTTCATTAATTGCTCGTTTAACTAGTGTTATAACACTAACTCCTGATGCTCCTAAATCTGTAAATTGGTTTTTAAGTACTTGCATTGTTAAACCTGTATCATAAATGTCATCTATAATATAGACAAATTTATTCTCAACATCTAAAGATGAGGGAATAATAATTTCAGGTACTTCATGCTCTCTACCTTTGTATGATTTTACTCTAATAAAATCACATTGTGGGTCTAAAAGAGCTAGTTGATCTACTAGCTTAGAATAAAACATAAAACCACCATTTAGTACTCCAACTAATACAATTGGATTGTTTTCTTCTTTATGGCGATTAAGGATTTGAATACCGATTTCTTTAATTCGGTTTTCAATTTGGGATTTTTCAAATAATACTTTCATATAGATCTCTTATCATAGTTGCACCTGGGTAATGTCGAAGTTTGCCTTTATTAGCTAGAATAAGATGTGGGTAATAATCTACTTCATATTCTTCTTCTAGTTCTGTATTTTCATTAATTCGAATCAACCTAAGGTTAAGTTTAGTAGCTATTTTTTGAACCATTGGGTTTGCTACTTTACAACCACCGCACCAGTCAGCGTAGAAAAATAATATAACATTTTCTTTTTCTACTGTTTCTTTTAGTAATTTTTTATCCATATTATACTCTGTATTTCAGTAATTCTAATACACGATACTTTAATTCTTCAAATTCTATTTCAGTATGAGGAGCATTAAAACATTCAAATGTTACTGTTTCAACATCATCACCCATTATTGTTAATACATGATAATCATTTAATTTGTTACTTATATCTTCATAATTTTTTTTAAAAATATCTCTATCCATATTATTATCACTATATGGAAATCGTATTATAAAAATTGGTTTACTCATATTTGTTACTTTTAGAACTATTATTTACTCTTTTAGTCCATTTTAAATTTTCAGGTTTAGTAGTTTCTTCAGGAGTTAATCCTTCTTTAAAACATACACTTCTAGGTTTAACATGATCTAATGTTGGATAATTAGTATCTGTATAATGAAGTTTTAAGTTGTCTTTAATATATTCTCCATCAATATAATCAAATCCATCCCAATTTTCAAGCATTTTTTGTCTTATTTTTCTAGTTAAATAATCACATTTTTTCCAAAATTGTTTCCAATTATGACTAGTAATTATATTACCATTTTTCTTTCGAGTCTCTATACTTTTTTTCCAACTATCTTCACACCAGCTTTCTCTCATTTTAGATGCTAATTGAATATTTTCTTCTTTTAAATTATCCATTCTCCATTTTCCCTGGCATGTATTGGAGCAAAATTTGTGTTTATATTTATCACTAGGTGAATGTCTTACTTGTTCTCCACAATTTGAGCATGATGTATATGAGTAAATATTTTTAGCATTCCATTTAAGTTTACATTCTTTAGAACAGAATTTTTTATTTGAACCTTTAGATTTAAAATCTATTAAGCATTCTTTACATATTTGTTTGTACGGGAAATTCATATTTTATTATAAATATCCTAAAAAATATAAAAATATACTCTTTATTTAGGATCAAACACACCGTTGAACATCAAAAGCAATAATATGTTCTCTACCTGTAAAGTTGTATCCATTGTCTCTACAGAAATCCATTACCATAGGATAAACTCGAATTAATTCTTCTCTAGTATCACCAGGAGGCATAATCCATGTTTTACGTTTTGAAATATCCATTTCATGTCTAAACGCCTCTATCTCTTCCCATACTTCAGGCATCTCAATAGGATTACAAACAGGCTTAAAATGAAAATCATCATGATACTCAAGCATCTGTCTAATTGCTTCTTTATTAAGACGCAACTTATTATGTTGATCTATCATCTTTTGATCCACTTCTTTACCTTGAGGAGTAAGAATTCCAATCCTAGGATTGCTATTGCTAAACTTAGGAGACAAAGATACCAAGCCGATTGGATAGTCTGTTTCAATAAAATGGGAACCTTCAGTTTCTATTGTAATAAATATCCCACGTTGATATGCAAAATGAGTAAGTTCATTAACAAGATCAGGATGCATAGTTGGTGAACCACCTGTTAGCATCATTTCTCTTGCATGTGGGTATTTGTTATACATTTCAATTATATCATTGAATGTGTATTTGCCTTTTTCGGGGTGGATTGAGGTGTACCATGAGTCACACCATCCACCTTCTCCAAACCAACATCTGTGAGTACAACCTGTAGTTCTAATAACAATAGTAGGCATTCCGGCTCTACTGCCTTCACTTTGCACTGCGGGGTATAGTTCTACAATTGGTAGAGTTTTGTTATAATCAGTTATTCTTCCTGGTTTCATAGTTATAAATAAAATTAGTATTATATGTTGGGGTTGAAGTCCAGTAGTTATTCTCCATAACTAGCACTGTTTCTTTCATGTTCGTAAACTTCAACTTTGACAGCTTTAACTCTTCCATCTGTTTCTTTTTTTAGAAAATTATTAATAGTTGTATGAAGGTACTCAGCAAATCTTTCACAACCAGTAGCTGGTAATACTCGCAATTGAATAACACCGTCTATATGCATTTGTAAAAATTGGTTCATGTAAGGATCATCTTCAGCTATGATTGTTGTATGATCAAGTAACCAAGTAAAATAATCTTTAGGAGCCATGCCTGATATTTTATGTTTGGCACGTTTCATGCCTCCAAAATCAAATACCCAATTACGCTCATCTAAATCACCTTCAAACCATACTCGAAATGATACAGCATAACCATGTAAGAATCTACAATGAGTTCCTTCTGCTTTCCATTGACGGAAACAAGTACTGTATCCATCAAATAATTTTGTTGATTGAAATTTTCCCATATTATTTTATTTTACGATATCTTCATATGCTTGCCAAGTTACTATATCAGAAATTTGACCATTTTCATCTGTTTCTGTTTCACCAGTAGGCATAGCAAGCAAAACATTATAATTTTCATCTCGTCCAATAGCTATAAATCCAAAACCTTCACAGATCATAGGTACATAATGGTTTGGATCTAATTGGTTTGATACTTCTTCAATATCAAAATCCCAACCACCTTCAGGGTCATATTTTTCAGCCCATTGTTTACTAAATTCAGCCATAATTTAAAAAGTCTATTATTTGGTTATATGATTTTACACCTGTAAATCTACGAACTTCTTTTCCATTTTCTACTAACACCACTGTAGGAATGTTTCTTATTTGTGCTGATTCAATAACAGCTGGGTCAGCATAGTCAATATTAATTTTACAGATAGGTATTTGTTTGTTTACTTGGTCCATAATTGGGCCTAATGTTTCACATGGTTGGCACCAAGGTGCGCTATAATAAAATAATTGTTTACTCATACTAATTCCTCCAATATACCTAAAGCTTCACTACATACTAAAAATGTGACAGCAGCTGCTGGTTCTGTTAATATTAATAAATAACCTATAATTCGTAAAGCAGATTTAACAAAACTAATCCGCTGGTGTTTCTTCGGGTTTGGATGTTCCATTTTGTTCTTGATTTAATTTATTTAAATGTTCTTGAAGTGCATTAGTATAAAGTTTTTCATACGCACGTTGTGCTGTAGCAATATTTGTATTACGTTTTGCTACTCGTTTGTTGTGGGCTTTTTTCCCACCTCGTTTTTTAGATGTTGGCATGATTTTCTAATATTTGTTTAACATGATTTGTTACCATTCTCCAAGTTGTAGGACCTTCTTCATCAGCATATTCTACTGGGTCTGGTTTTCCTAGTTTCATAAATGCTTCAATACGTTCTACAGATGATGCTGATTTGTAATCTGAGTACCATTTAGAGCGAATTTCACCATTTACATCTGTCCAGGTCCAATTAATTGGTTTATAAGATGTATTAGTGCGCTTATATACTTCATTAAAGTCTAGTTTCAAGCATTCTATACATTTATCACCATCCTCTAAAATACCAAACTTATCAGTATCAAGATATGGAGTATAAATTTTTACTTTCTCACTTCCCCAATTGCCTGCTTTAAATGCTTCAAAATCAATATCTCGAAACTCTTGACGACAATCAGGATAAATAGCATGATCACCTGCATGAATACCCATTGCAATAGCACATTCAGTATTCTTTTGTTCAGCAATTGATAATGCTACTGCTTGAATAATTGAACTAAAAATCTTATTACGATTAGGAACTACTGTTGCCTTCATATTTTCTTCAGCATAGTGTCCTTCAGGTACTTCTTCACCTCCAGTTACTAATGCTGAATTTAATAGTTCAGATAGTCCTTTAAGTTCAATTACTTGATGTTTTACTAGTGGATAAATTTCATCAAATCCATTTGGAGCATGATCATGATGGAATAAACGACTTGGATTACCATTAATATACTTAACTAAATCTTTAGCACGTTCTAATTCAACATTATGTTTTTGCCCATAATCAAATGATAACGCTGTTACTTCATAGCCATTGGCAAGTAGATGAAGCAGCAATGTGGAGCTATCCATTCCTCCACTTAAGGATAATACTGCTTGTTTTTTCATATTAACAATATTTTTTATATAAGGTTTCTAATACTTGAATATCTTCATTACTCATTTGATAGAATTTATCAGATAGTTTATTACACATATTGATATGATCTTGTTCCATTGCTGTTACTCCAGATGCTTTATGGTTAAATACCTGTTTTGGAGTTAAATGACCATCTTCAATAAGTGCGTTAATAAGCTCTCTAATATCTCCTGAATCACATTCAGAAAGAAATTCATCAATTGAAATGTCTAATTCGGCGTCTGTAGAAAAATAAGGCATAACTTTTATTGTTTTTATTTATTAAAATAATTTTCAAGCCAATCTGAAGGATACAGCATTACTTCTCCTTCATACTTAGGGTTAGATACTTGTCGAGTTTGAATTTTTACTCCATCTCGAACAGCAGCCTCAGCTACTTGTTTTCCTAGTTGACCACCTGCGGCTCTGCCTAAATGATCATAAAGTGATTTATATTCCATTTATTGTTCTAAAATATTTAGTATTCATAATAACTTTTCCAAACTGTACTTTATCAATTTTACTATCTATAACATCATCAATTTTAGTTTTAGGTTTTTGATCTAAACCATATGGTTCATAAAGTGTACCTTCAATTGCTGCCATAATAGGATTTGATGTATCAATAGTAGTGATAAAAGGCATGTTTCTATAGTGAACAAATTCTTGTGGAATAGCACATCCTAGCAAGTGAACATTGTCTGTGTCTTTGATAATACCTTCTTTGTATAGTTTACTTATAACAGATACTCGTCCTACTGCTGTTGCTACAGCTGATGTTGGATGCGGAAAATGTTCTTTATAATAAGCGGCACCATATGAGAATGCTATTTTCTTATAACCTAATGTTTTATATTTAAAATAACATTCAGCTGCTTCTCTAATACTTTTAGCTTGAACAACAGCTACTTTAAGAATATTAGGAGGAAGAGCAATTCTAATCCATTCAGCAGCATTTTTAATTGATGCTTCCATATCTTCCCAAACATCAGGAACAATAAACTCATCTGGTTGTAATTCATTAATCCAATGCATTAAACGGTCAGTATCATAAGCATGACCTAATTCATGTAATGAATTATCCATAATGATATAACGATTATTTTCTTTAGCCCATTGAAAATACTTTTTGTATTCTTCATATTTGTCTAGCAAATGAGGTAGACAGTAGTCATAATCATTAAAACTTTTTGACATTTCTAATAATGCTAATGGAACTTCGTGAGATACTTTCATAACGATTTAATATAAATATTATTTTAATGTTTGCCAAACACACTTTTAAAAAGGAAGAGTATCAGTTTTTGCAGTACTTATCCAAGCATAGTACTGTCTGATTACTTCATCTGTGGTGCCAAATGCTCGTTTCTCAATAAACTCATCAACATCTGCTTTAGTACCACCAAATGTTTTGCGGAGACTGTTTTTTAGATTTTGCATACGTTCAAATTCATCACGCTGAAAATCTTGTCTGAGGTTTTTTAGGCGTTTGTTATAACTGGTTATAATTTCACGTTCTAATTCTTGTTTTACTGAGTGTGATTTGTCACTGTTGCGAAGAGCAGCTATTTCTTCAGCCATCCACCAATACTCATAGTTAATATACTTAGCATACGGTGAATATTCAAAGTCTCCATTTTTACATTTATTCCATATATGTTCTTTATCAGGCAAAAACTTATGAGTTGGATAACGCCTATGCCAATAAAAAACATTGAACTTTTTCATCTTTGGTGGTTTAGCAGGAGCTTTGATACCAAATGTAGGATTAAATTCTTGTAAAACTTCTTTAGCTGTAACCATATTGTTTTATATTAATTCTTCTGCAAATACTTCTTCAACTAGTTCTTCATATAAATCATCTAGTCCTTCTATTTCTCGGAACCGTTCAATATTAAAATTAGGTTCAACAGGTATACCATTTAGTTTAGCTGTTATAGGATTACGAACTTCTTCTAATAACACTCCAACTAAGTGTCCTAATTCAATAATTTCCCTAATCATGTAGTGATTACCTTTTTTAGGGCGATTAAGTATTTTTTCTAATTGTTCAGCATTGAACCGATCATCAACGCATTCTACTAGTGTGCCTATTTTCATTATTCAAAGATTATTTTTAATGTTTCATTTTTAACTTCACGAGGACCTAAGTCTGTGTTGAAGGTAACTCTAATAAAAATGTTAGCAGTATCGCCTACCATCTCATTATCAAAAAATATGTTTTGAGACGGAATATAAGTATACTTACTGTAAGAGCCAAACAAAGTTTCAGTGTAGGGACAATCCCAGCATATGTTGGGGCTTAATTGATACCCAGCTATATTATATGGAGCATAAGTATCAGCTAAATAAGTTATATCATATTCATGGTTACCTATAGGTATAGGATTTTGGAAATTATTATCACTAAACCAACCTAAATAAGAATACATAGGTGTAATAAAATGAATAGTGTCAATTAAAATCCAATAATCAGAGTCAAAGGCTGTTTCCACTAATGGTACATCATTAACTTCATATTGGGGATTCATTGGAGTCAAGTTGCCTCTAATAGTGAAATAATTGTATCCTAAAAATGGTACATGCCAGTATCCATCAGATTGTAATTCACCTGTGGAGATAGCAAATAATACTTCACATCCTCCTGTACATACTTCAGTTGGGGTTTCTTGTTCTTTAGAGCAAGAAATGAACATAACTGTTATAAACAACCATATTATCTTTCTCATAGCCTAAATATAACAAAAAAGGCTTGGAAATCCAAGCCTAATTTGAAAAATATGTATTTTTAATTATGATCTTTCACCATAGAATACGTTAAGAAGTGAAGATGTAGTAGTAGCGTTAACAGCTGTTACTGTGTATCCTGCACCATTAACGTGTAATGGAATCCATGTCCAGTCACCTGGGCGTAACACAACAGCTGAGCTAGCTGATGTATTTGATCCAGTAATGTTTAAAGTTATAGTCACAGGAGAAGTTGATGGAGAAGCAGCGTAAAAATATACTGTTTCTGAAGTATCAGCAGCTGTTGAAGGACCATAAAGAATAGTAGTAGATGAAGCAGAAACAATTCTGTATTGGTATTCAGCTGATCCACTAACTACTTCAGTGGCTGTTAAGCTAACAGAAGCAGGATTGGGAAATAATGTGGTTGATGATAAAACTGCTTGTGCGGTTAATGTTGGCATGGTATTTTAGGGTTTTATGATTGTTAGTGTTTAGTTATACATATTATTCTTTTAATAATAAATTATAGTTGTATCATCTTTTTTTTTATTTTGTAATTCTTCTATTAATTTATTCTTTTTCCAACTTGATATATTTTGAGACATTATGTCATTTATTTGTTCTTGAAGATTATCAGATTTAGATTCTTTTATTGGATTAGATTGGTTTTCTACAACTGCGGGTGAAGTATAAATCTCATATTCTTTAGGTGATGCTTCTGGTGTGGGTTTAGGTTTTAGTTGATTAAAAGCGATATTAGCTGCGATTACTAAACATATAGCTAAGGGGTCAAATACAAATATAATTACAAGTAAGAACCAATTTATAATTTGGTCCATAGGTTTACTTGTAAGTTTACTTATATATTTGAGAGGGCCTAACTCACCTGCTAATTCAGCTTTGGATTCAATTTCTAATATTTTCATATCTAAAGCAGTTATACTATCATTTGCTGCTACAATTTTATTATCAACTATTTCTTTGTTCTGTATAGCAGAATTTAATTGTGCTTCAAATGTTTTTCTATTAGCATTATTAGCTCGGGTGACTACTTGTCCTGTTTTAGCATCTACAGACTGAGTAGTACTACCAGTAGCTAAAGCACCTCGTAATTGGCTGATATCATTATCTAGTCTTTGTTTTTCAGTTGTATAATCTGTTTTAGATTGTTCAAAACGTTCTTTTTTAACTTTATACACTTGAGTCTCTTTATCTACAACACTTGCTTTACTAGCTGTTTCTTGATAAGCAGCACTTAAAAAACCATAGATACCAGCTGAAGTAATACCAATCAGTACTAATAATGCTATTGTTAGGTATGTTCTTAGCAATTTACCTAATTTATCCCAATATTGATATAATAAAGAAGCCATTACTAATTTAGCTGCTTCTAAACTAGAAGCCATAATAATTACTTCAGTACTTGCTCCAGCAAATAATTTAGATAAACCTGTTATAGAATAGAAAGCAGCGCTAGCACTTACGGCTAATGCTGACAATGCTATTAATATAGGGAATAATTTCTGTTTCATGGTAATAAATATTACCCTTCACAGCTGATACAATCTGCTAGACGTTGCAAATTATCTCCTCTTAAAACACTTTCAGTGCGTAAATAATATAATGTTTTAACTCCTTGTTTCCAAGCTTCTTTATGTACTTGACTGATCCACTTTGGTGCGTCATTGGGATCAAACGTGAGATTCAATGAAATTGCTTGGTCAACGTATTTTTGTCTAATGCCATTTTGTTTAACAATTTCTAACTGATTAATTTCTTTAAATGTTAAGAATACTTCTTTTTCCTCATCAGTTAAAATATAATCAGGTAGTCCTAAAACTGAACCTTGATCTTTTAAAATCTGATCCCAAACGCTATCAATGTTATATCCTTTTTTAGTAAGTAATTCTTCTAGAATTTTATTACGTTTAATAAATACACCTTTAGCTGTTTTCAAATTATAAACATTAGCAGGAATAGGTTCAATTGAAGGTGATACACCTCCTGAAATATGAGCATTTGATACTGTAGGTGCGGGTGCCATGTGGTGAGTATGTCTCAAACCTGTACCTTTACACCATTCTGGCTCACCATATAATTCTGCTTGAGCACGAGATGCTTTTAATACTTCTTTTTCAATAAAATCAAACATTATTCTTGTATAAGAATTTGCTTGAATACCTACAAATGGTAATCCCTTTTGTTGTAAGAAAGTATGCCAACCTAAAACACCAACTCCAATTGCTCTACCTTTAGTAGCTGAGCGAACTGTGTTTTCCATGAATTTGATATTTTTAGCTCTATCGATAAATTCTTGAAGCACACCTTCCAAGAACCAACAAGCCAATTCAGGCAATGTCATTCCGTTTTCAAACTTATACTCATTCCATTCTTCCCAGCGAGCTAAGTTAAGTGATGATAAACAACAAATAAATGAGTGTAATTCATCTGTATAGAGAGCAATCTCAGTACAAATATTAGTCATTGATACTTTTAAATTGTTCTTTTTATATGCTTCAGGATTAGCATTGTTAATGTTATCCTCAAACATAATATAAGGTTCACCTGTCTCAAGACGTGTCTTAAGAATTTCACCCCAAATCTTTAATGATTTAGGATCTTTATTCTCAAGTTTATTCATAAACTCATCATCAATAACAACACATTGATGAAGATTTAAACATTGTCTGTTAACATCACCTTTTGGTCTACGAATTTGTAAAAATTCTTCAATGTCTGAGTGGTTAATGTTTAGGTTAACAGATGCTGCTCCTCTACGAACACTACCTTGATTAGTAGCTAAGATTGTAGAGTCATAAATTTTACACCACGGAACAACACCTTCTGATACTCCATTGTCTTTAATGGTTTTACCTCGTCCTCTAATGCGAGATACACCAATACCAACACCTCCACCTTGAGACGATAATCTCATTAGTTCTGAGTTAGCATCAGCAATACCTTCAATGCTATCACCTACATCAATACCAAAACATGAAATAGGCATTCCACGTTCAGTACCCATGTTTGATAATACAGGTGATGCTAAGCATAACCAGTTTTTAACCATCGCCTCATAAAAGAATGGTTGTAAATCTTTACGGCGTAAGCGACGAGCAGCAAACTTACTTACTCTTTTATATGCATCAAATACATCTTCATCAGGTAATAAATAACCTTTTGAAATCATACTTACTGCAATCTCATCCATCCATTCCGGATAGTGCTTTCCTTTAATCCAATTTGTTGAATCCACTTGTATACTCATTTTTTAATATTATAAATCATCCCAATCCGCTGTAGACTTAGCATAAGCTGTTACTCTACCCGCAAAGAAATCTTGATGTGTTTTACCTGATGTTAAATGTCCAAACCATTCAATTTGTTTTAAAAGGTTAGGATCAATATCATTATAAATTGCTTTATAACCTAATTCAATCATTTTTTCATTAGCACGGGCTTTAATAAAGTTTTTTAATTGTTCTTTATTTAAACCATCAATGCTTCCCATTTCAAATGCTTTATCAATAAAATCAAATTCAAGTTTTACTGATAAATGGCATGCTTCAATTATTTTTTCTCTTAATTCGTCAGTGTTTAGTTCTGGTTGTTCTTCAAGTAGTGTTCTAAATAACCAACAACCTGCTTTTGAATGTAGTGATTCATCTCTAACACTCCATTCAACAATCTGACCTGTACCTTTCATTAAGTTTCTTAATTGGAAACTCATTAACACAGCAAACGAAGAAAATAAATTTACACCCTCAGTAAACGCTGAAAATATGGCTAATGAAACTGCTCTATCTTCTGTTGTTTCACCGGGTGTTTCAATCAAGCGTTCGATTTTAGCCTTAGATGTTTCGTCTTCTAAAAATGCTTTAAAATCATCTAAACCTAATTCTTCATTTAATCGAGCATAAGCTTCAGCGTGGATGCTTTCAAAATCAGCAAATACACGAGCCATAGCTTGTATTTCGGGTTTCGGAAACCAAACTGATACTTTTGTTGACCAATAATCATTAACATGTACTTCTGTTTGAGCAAATGACTTTAATATGTTTCCAATTAAATTCTTTTCGGGTTCTGTTAATTTTAATTTCCAATCGTTCAAATCTGATGCGAGTGGGACTTCATCTGCTAACCAATGTGCTCTATGTTGGTCTTTGTAGAAATCAAATGCAGTTTGATATTCAAACGGCTTGTAGTAGTTCCTTGCGTCGGTGATCATATACTCCTAATATAATAAATTATTTGCTTAATTCAAAGAATTTTTGTTGAAGGACATCTCTATCTAAAGATGTGACGTCACTAAAACTATTGACTGGTTTTGATGGAGTATACTGATCTGGGTCATCATCGTAATTGTCAAAGATTTCCATGCGGCCTGTAGCTGTGTCAATCTTGGCACCGAATGTTAAACCATCCATGCCGTATCTATTTTTCATTATATGGAATCTACCTGTACCTTTCACTTTATCTTCTTTTTTACGTGAGAGAGAAATAGCCACATCCGTAATCATGATTTTGTCATAGCTACCTGCGGCTTTGTCACCCTCGATGATATCATCTTTGGCTCCAGCACGGTTAACTTGTGATACACTCCAAATTGGAACTTTCAACTCACGAGCTAAACCCTTTGTGCTTACATAAATATCATCTATCTCATCTTTCCTCTCACGATTGTTTTTCTTTGAACGAAGAAGATCTACATAGTCAATAATAATCAAATCTGGTTTGAAACCTTGATCAATACATTTTTGAACATGTGCTTCTAGTGTTGAGATAGATGCTTTACCTGGTGAATATTCTTTAACAACTAATTTGCCTGGTAACTCAGTAATAACAGATTCAACTTTATCTTTATATTTAGTAATTTCATTTACAGGTATACCTGTAAAGAAAGCATCATATCGTCTACCAACATAATCTTCACCTAATTCAAGTGTATAATGTACTACATTATAACCTAATTCAACAGCTATACCACCTAAAGCAATCAATGTCCATGATTTACCACCACCTGGGTTACCAAATATTAATCCAAAATCACCATTACCTAATCCACCTTGCATTAAATTGTTAAACATATCCCAAGGTGTAGGAATAGTAACACGATGCTCTTCTCTGTATCGCGTTTCAATATCTTTGCTGTATTCTAGTCCTAGATTTTTATCACCACCTGCTTTTAAAGCATTATCAACTAATCCTCTAATTGAGTCATAATCACCTGCTTTTAATAAATCTACAGATGTTAATAGTGCTTTTTTAAGCTGTTGGTTTTTACAGAAGTTAGAAAATTCTTCTTCTACATAAGCTAAATCCTCATCTGATGCTTTATAAGCTTCTTTAAGTTGTTCTTTAACTGATACTTGTAGTACTTCGTTTTCTAGTTTTTTAACTTCTACCTTAAGTATCTCCATACTAGGAACAGTATGGTATTTTTCATAATACTTTAAAATTTCACTAATAATCCATTTGTGGCCACTACTTTCAAAATATTCTTCACTTATGATATCATGTATATTAACTAGAAATTCTTTGTGTGTAAGTAAAGAAGATAAAACCTTAGTCTGGAAATGTGTTCCATACTGTGATAATGTACTTAATGTCATAACTTATTTTTATTTAAAACTACTTAATGTTGTAAATGTGCTTCTAATCCAAAAATCTACATTTTTTAATGTGTGTCCTAACCCATCTTCATTATACATCTTTAAAAACTCAGCTACCTTTATTTTCTCTGATGGTAATGTTGTAATGTTTTCTATATATCCTTTCTCTGTATTATCTACTAACGGGTTACTTAGATCCATTAACTTATAGTGTTTTTGTAACGTCTCGTAATCATATATAACCCTCGAGTATATAACATGCTCTTTATACTTCCCTTCACAAATATTATGCAAGTCATCTAAAGACATCTCTTCTTCTTGCAACTCTGGAAAGAATTTAAATAATTTTTTAGGTCCTAATCCTTTTAATCCAGGTACTTTATCTGAGTTGTCACCCATTAATGTCTTATATAAGATAAAGTTTTTAGCAGGCAGGCCAAATTTTTCTTTTACTAATTTGGGTGTGTAATATTCTTTAGCAATTGGACTGTAAACTGTAATGTTTTCATTCACTAATTGTAAAAAATCTTTATCTGCTGATACTATAGTACATTTAGAGTTGTGTTTAGTGGCTAAATAGTGGGATAAATAAGCTATAATGTCGTCTGCCTCAACTTTGTCGAGTGAGATAAGTTTGACGGGTAAACACTTTAGATAATGAATGAGTCTAGATATCTGATTTATCTTAGATTCATTTTCTTCATCTATGTCTTCAAATGTTGAGCTCCTATTAACTCGAGTTAAGTTTCTACCTGATTTGTATTCGGGGAGAAGGTTCTTCCTGTTTATGGTTGAACCAACTCCATCAAATACAATGTAAACTGATGTTGGGGTATTTTGGTTGATAAGAAAACTCAATGAACGTAAAAATCCTCCTAGTCCTCCAATATGGACACCATCTTGATTGACATAATTGATGACTGCAAAGTTACGTAAGAATAAATTCAAACCATCAATGATAAGAACTCTATCATGTTTGTTAAACGTTGCTTTTCCAGGTTCATTACCTGGCTGAATGTTATCTAATAACTTAAACAGATCTTTTTTATCCATATTATTCTTCGTCAATCAATGTAATGTTTTCTTTACTTTCTTCCCATTCTGATTTATCCTCAGTAAGACCAATACCATCAAGACTTCCTAAGATATGTACCCACTCATGGGCATGTTGTTTCTTATACTCATTAATATCTTTATTATCATCACTGATGAAACCATGAACTGTAGCTACTACTGTATTTTTAGTCTGTAGTCCAGTAACGTGATTTTTATCTACTGATACTTTAGTGCGAACTGCAAATTCTACTTCTTTACCATCCTTAGTTGCTTTTAATTTACTAGTACCACTATTAGTAATATTACCAAATGTAAGTACAATTGAAGCATCTAAAAACATTGTTTCACCATTTTTCATCTTCATTTTAGGTTGAGCAAAAATATTTTCAGCTGGTGCGATCCAGATCTTATTAATTGCTACCATTGAATTTGTAAATTGTGAATTTTCTTTACGTGATAATGGAAAACGTTGATTAATAAAATTTCCAAATTGTTGTGACATTGCACCCGCATTCCACATTGGATTGTTTTTATTTGCTTCAACACTCATTTTACAAGGTATAGACCCTATTGAATCCCAAAAGAAGCATAAATCATAAGGCAAATTACCTTTCTTTTGTTCATCTAATAAGTCAGCTATAAACTCTGCTACATCTTCAATAGTACCTAATGCACTTCTGTCATTATATAGGAAAAAACCTTTATAATCTACAATTTCACCTGTTGTTGTGTCAACAACATCTTCAACTTGAAAACCCATTTGTTTAGCGTGCTCCCAAGACCATTTCATCTCTGTAATAATGAACACAGGCAAAATGCCCATTTTCTGGGCATTAATTGCCAACTCAAGTAAAGCTGTTGTTTTACCTGTATTACTGTGTCCTCTTAAAAGATTAATATGACCTATGGCTGCACCTGGAAGTGAAGTTGAATCTTGTAATGCTTCTGAAAATGGAATCCATCTCTGTTCTTTAAACTTAACTGTACTGTTAAGCAATTTTTTCTCTTTGAATTTATCAAGGTTAAAATTAGCCTTAATTTCTTCAGAGACTGCTGTCATTAAAGATTCTTTCTTTTTAGCCATAATTTGTTATTAATTAATTTTTATTCTTCGTCTTCAAACAAAGCATCAAACTTGGCTGCTTTAGATGTTTTAGTAGGAGCTGTCTTCAAAGCGTAATTAGCTTTAGGAGCAGGAGCTTCATCCTCATCATCTTCCCAAGGTAAGTCTTTAGGAGCAGCTTTAGTTGCTTTTGCAGGTGCTGCTACTTCTTCTTCCTCAGTTTCAGCTTCAGGATTTAAAAACTTCTCTAATACGCTTTTAAGATCCTCAAATGTCATTTTCTTTTGAAGTTCAAGAACATTTGGTTGTTCAGATAACCAAGACTTAATTTCATTTTTATCAGTACCAAGCGGTGATGTTTTTGGTTTAACACGAATTGAGCACTTGATGCCTTGGCGACCACCAATATCACCAGTCACTGCTTCAACTGTGAAATCACGACCGTCATTGATGTCTGTAAAATCTCCATAATCCTCATCCTCAGCGATGCCAAGCAATTGCATATAGATTTCTTTACCAAATTCCCAAAGGCGAACACCTTTGTCTTCTTCACCACGTACAACTACAGGAGCAAAAACTCGCATTTTAGGATCTAATTTCTTAGCCAACTGCCAATTTTCTTTTTCACTTGTGTTGCGAAGCTGTTTAGCGAACTCAACAATAGGATCTTTTTCACCCCAGTTGGTCAAAGCATAAATAGGAAATTTAGAGAATCCGTAGTGTACAAACACTTCTTGAAATGGATTTTCTTTGTTGAGAGTTGAAGGTACAATTCGGATTTGATACTTACCTTCTTGTTTTGGTTTCCAATAGTACTTGGAATAGTCAATTTTTTCTTTTTTACCAGAGCTTGACGACTGCTGGAGAGAATTCAATCTCTGCTTAATAGCATTAATGTCCATAAAAATTTGGTTTTTAAATTGTTAATATAATATACTACTTATTTTTAATAAGGCCAAGCTAGCTTCTAAGAGCTTATAAACGGCCGTGTTTTAAGTATTCAGCGTTAACGTTAGTTACCAATAAATTACAACTCAACAATCTTATACACTTTTGTATTCAATTGTTTTAATTCATTATGTTGGGTTAATAAGATACAGTTTCTGTAATGCATCCAGTTGATTCTGTAAGACACATCCACTACACCACCATTTAGCTTCTTAATTAGTTCATTAAGTGCGTTAATAGTGTATAGCGTGTTGGTTTCCTTTTTACGGTGAACCAATATAGTGTTTTCAGGAATTTCGTTTAAATTGGAGTAGTCTATGTTATATGTACAAACATATTCATCACTATTCTTAATCTGCAAAACAAATATTTTATTATACAGTACATCGTACTGACTTTTTATACTGTCTATAAGACTATCAATCTCATCTAATTCTGAAAATGTGCAAAATAGTTTATTACTCACATCATCAAAGTTTAAGTCTGTTATATCAAACCCATAAGGTTTATTATACATATGTTGTGAGTAAGCTAAGGTCATAGTAGTTGTATCCATACTTCATCTTGTATTTTAAGCCATAGTTAGTAAAAACAGAACATATATCTTCTAACAATTCTAATTCATCTTTGCTAATGTCAAATAAGAAAGCGTCGTAAGTATACAATACTAATTTAGTTTTATGACCTTTTATTATTGGTAATATATCTTGTAATATTAAAATATTTTGTGATGTTTCTAAATTTTGAACCCAATAGTTAAATAACTTTTGAGGACCCATATTAGGTAATTGATGATGATAAAACCTATGATTAGATATAGGACATTCAATATAACCCTCAGTATTGAACTGTTCCCATAAAGTATCTATTAATGTTTGGGTTTTAGAGAAAAATTCTAGATGTTTATAATCATGAAAAATACCTCCATATAATTGTTTAAAGGTAAGTTCTTTACTTGTTTTATAATCTACTCTATATAGTTGAGCCATATGATCATGTATTGACTCATCTCCAAAATCATAACCAATTTGTTTAGCAATTAGGGTTGGGTGGTAAGAATCAATATCAATATCAACAAATCTTCCATTAGCCGAAACAAATGCTTTTCTAGAACCATCTTTAGGTAACGCGGCAAAGTTAATACCATTGAAACTATTTGATGGTCTTTTAGTTGTAGTATCTACGTTGTACTGCGAGTATATTATATTGTTTTTTATTGAATAGAGGATATTATTTGGTGTGAAATAATCGTCTATAAGCGTTGTATTCACACTAATACCACTTGATTCTATTGTCTGGAATAGCTCTATTGCTTTGTTATAAAACTCAGATTGTGGTGTGAAGTTTACATGTTTAAAATATTCCTCACAACGCTCATAGTGTTTAGCAATAGGAATAAATTTATTTATATCATTTCGGTTTGGATATTGTCTGTGGTAATAATCATAGATAGGAAATGATAAATTTTCTGTATTGATAGGAGCATGTATTAAATTCTTTTTATTTAAAAAACACATGCTTGTTTTTTTATCTCTAACAAATACTTCTTTATAACTAGCTATAAACTTTTTTATTTGTTGGAATGGAATAGAAAATGCTTCATTATGTGAGATAGGAATAACATATCCTTTTTTATCACCTTCAGGTCTAATATAGACTAATGAAACATCATTTAAAACAGGATGTATTAGATCATGATTTAGAATAAGTTCAACAAAACATCTGCTAGTTTGCTGTTGAGCAAACTCCTCAAATTGATGTTGACTTTCTATTAAATAATACATAACCTTTATTTACCATAATATAACAAAAAATTATTTTAAGCCAAGTTAAGGATTAGCTTTATAATATTGAGTCCAATCTTCTTTTAAATATATGCTTAAACCTAAAACATTTTCTCTTTGTTCAACTAACTCAGTAACATTTTTATTAGTTTGAGCTACTTGATTCATATCACCTGTTAATACCCAAAATAAAGAAAACGGTCTATATAAACGCCAATATACACTTGGGTCTTGATTTTTATATTTTTCATATTCTTTTTTAGTTATTTCTATAAAAATAAGTTCATTACGTTTAACAATAAAATAACGGGTAAATTCTCCATTTTTATAATCTTGAGGAGTTGGGAATAATGATGGGGTAGATATAGATAAAGCTGAGGATAAGAAATTGTTTCCATCTGCGATAGGGACAGGTACAATTTCTCTAACATTATTATCATTTGGAGTTTTACCTGTGAATGTTTTTCCATTGTATAATTTATGGTAATACCCAACATATTGTGTTTTTGTTGAAAAAAACATATATTCTTTACCTTCTGTGTAAAGATTAGTTCTTATTTTATTTTTTGGTACATACATAATATTAAAAATCGTTTACAACATAAATCTTTTTAATCTTATTATCATATATCAATCTAGTTACATCTTGAGCTTTACTTTGATCTAGTTGAATAGTTCCATCTTTATTTCGAACACTAGATACAATTATACAACCTTCACTACTTTTTTCACTAGTACCACCATGTATTCTAACATGAGAAAAATCTAAATTACCTGGGCCTTCTAAGTCTACAGCGTTAGCTGAAGTACCTACTCTAGGTACTATTAATCCTCTTCCATCTCCAAAATCTACAGCTGCTTTCCTAATAAAATCTTTAGTGGTAGGAGTTAATGTTACATTATATCCAATGTCTGGGTTGGCAGGTATAGCTGTTTGTTTTTGTATTTTACTATCTCTAACTAAATCTTCTACAGTCACAGCTACTAATTGTTTTTTATAATATAAAGCACCATATGTTCTATTTCCAGTCATTCCTTCTCTAACTAATACTAAACCATCTTTATTTAAAACATTTTGAGTAGTTGGTTTCATTTGCGTAATTGATCTAACACTAGCATCACTTATAGGTAATATTACTCCAGCAGGTCCTGCTTGAGGATCATTAGGTGATGGTTGAGAGAGTGCTAATTCAGGTGGAGCATAAAAAGAAGGTTTGTTTAAAGCTGTAACTTTTGGGCCACTAAAACTATCTAAAGTTGTAGTCCAACCATTAGTATCTATTCTATGAGTTATTCCCTTAGTTAAAAATTTAATATTGTTTTTATAATTATCTGGGAGTAAAGTTTCATTAATAGTGTAAGACTCAAATAATCTAGGGCCACTCAAACCTAACATTGTTAATTGAAGATTAATAGGAATAAATCCTTGGCCTTGTATGCAGTTTTGTTGGGTAAAATAAGCTAACTCATATTTTAACATATCAACAACAGCTTGTCCATTATTTGATATTTCTTCTGAAGTGACAAATCCACTATTTATAGCATTATTAAGATCACCATATTTGATTAGATTATCAAGATATACTTGTTCTGGGGGTTTTGAGCCAGATTCTTGTTGGTTTTGCATATCAATAACACTACTTCTATCTGTTATAATACGATCTGTGTATCCCACATTCCATCTACTAAAAGCGGTGGCGTCTTCTCCTACAACATTTCCATTAGATTGAGCCCCAACTGAAATCATTGTAGCGTAATTATTGTTTAATTCACTTTTTAATGATACATTAGTTACAAAACTACCTAAAGTACTAGTTAATATATTAGCATTAAGTACTGTTGGGGTTATATTTTTACTAAAAAGTTTATCTCCATTTGGTAAGGTTGAGTTATCATTTATATAAAAAGTGTTTGATAACTCATCATATAAAATTCTATAATCATTTATATTACCTGTAGCATCTTGAATGCTTTGCATTAATTGTTCAAGGAAGGTATATATTGATATTTTACCATTTTCATCAATGTTACCTGATAGTAAGGATGAGATATGATCTAAATTAACATGTATGTGCATGAATTTACCTAAAAAAGCATAATCATTTCCTTCTACTCTAAAATAAGGTCCTATCCCAGAAGTATTATTAGCACTATTTTGAGCTTTTACCTGTCCTGTTTCTTCATCTTTAACTAATACCTTATTGTTTTCACTCAATGATGTGTTATCTAAATAAAATGTAGGTATTGTTTCTCCATTAAAATATGTTCTCACATTACCATCTTTTAATATAACTTTTACTCCAGTAACGCGTGTTACATTTTGATCAGCAGCATCAGTTTGTTCTTTAGTTATAGTTTCATAATCAGTTATAATTTGACTTTCTTTAAATGAAGGATCATCTCCAGTGACTGTCTCTGATGGGGATTGTTCTAAATAATAATTATTTAATCCAAATACTTCTTCTTCTTTTCGTTGAAAAGATATTTTAGTATAAACTGTTGAAACTTTAGCTTGAGCATTTGAATCATTATTTGAAGTATTTGCTGTTTCAGAAGCAGTTAATATACAAATGCGAGGATCAGTACTTATTTGTCTTGGTAAAGTTAAACATATGTTAGTATCATAATTATGGTCTATATAAAATAAAGGTCTATAAACATTATTGTCTTTTCTTGATACATCATATTTTAATAAAAAAGATTCAATAATTCTTAATAATGTACCTAATTTTATATAATAAAAATACCCACCAGTGCCATCTTCTTTTGTTGTTAACTCAGGATATATTAATTTTATACCTTCCTGGTATGTTAGAATACTATTAACTGCAAAAGCATTTTCTTCAGGATCTTTATAATTAACTCCTCCTAAATCATATTTAGAATGTTCTTTTGTTATTCTAACAATTTCTTCAGCTGATAGGCTAGATCTCCCACCCATATTAGGGCCATCTAAATATCCTTGAATGTCTAGTTCTGTTTTTATAGCGAACAATATCTGATGTATAGTAGATTTGTTTTTATTAGCTATAACAGGAGGCTGTGGGGTTTCAGGTTTAGTTGTATTGACTACTTCATTTTGAGGTTGAGGATAATTAACATTTAATTTTAATGATTCTATAGTATCACCTAAAGATATTAACTCTAAAGTTATATCATATCCTCCATTTGGTTTTAAGTTCCAATTAAAATTTCTAACCCATCCAAAAAACCCATCATAGTTTCCACAAGATTGAATCCTAGCATTTTCTAAAGTGTCTATTATACTATCTTGGTTATGACTACCATTTAAAAATCCATGGTATGGATAATCTTGCCCCCCGGCATTTTGTAAATTACCATTATTATCAAAAAAAACAGTATGACCCCACTCTAAAAGCATACTATATTTTAATCTTAAATATAAAGCTTCTATAACTTTAAATTGAGGTAAATTATGACATTCTATTTGGACTGTAGCTGTTCTTAAAGTACCTTTATCATTCATTGGTTTTACTTCAGCTGAAATAATACCTGGAGGGGGTACTAAACCGTATTCTGAAGTGGATAAAAAGCCATAAGATGAATTTATACCTTCATTCACTCCAGATGTGAAAGCATTATTAAAACGAGCTGAGAATAAAGTGTATTTTTTAGCTAGATTAGCTCCAGTTTCAGCTATACCTAAACTAGCTGCTCTTTCAGATGATACATCAACCCCAGAAGATAATCTAAGCCATGATGTGTTGTTATTAATAAATTTTAAAACATTAGGATCATATCTATTAGACTTAGCTAATTTCTGCTGTCTTATATTAATCTGATTAGCAACATAATCTTTAAAACTTTCTCCAAAAATATTTCCTCCAGGCATAACATAATTTATTGGTTAAGAGCATAATAACTTGATAGTACATTAGCGTAGTTAATCGGTATTCTGATTTGAGTCTCTAGCGGGGGGTATAATGAATTTTGAGGTAAATCTTCATTAGCAATAGATATAATCCACCATAAAGAAGAATCACCATAATACTGGTTAGCTAATATATCAAATCTATCACCTTCAACTGTCACTACATAAATATCATCAGAAGATAATGGAATTTGAGGGTATGTGTTATTTTTGTAATAACTTCTACCTAGTGAATTTCTAACTACAGGTATGTTTTGATATCTATTCATTTCTAATGTATTGAAATATTAGTTTAGAACTTTTATTATATTATACAGTTTTTTCACCTCCAACACCTGTTCCAATTTGTGGAGATAAGGATACTTGTCTAATGAAGTCTTTTCCAAATTGTGGAGTAAAATTATGAAGTGGAGTGAAACTTAAATCAACTTCTATCATACGAGGAACTTGTCCTACATTTAAATTTCCATCAGCTGAAGTGAATAAACTATTATCTTCTTTTCTATTTATATCCCAACCTGCTTCAAAAGAAGGTTTTAATGATATGTTTTTTATTATACTAGGCATACTATTGATATAATCACCTACTGTTATATTAATAAAATTACCTCTCATATATCCAGCATCTGAGTAATCTGGGGCTGTGGCGCCTGCTAAGTAATTTAATTTGTTATATAATGGTATCATCTCAGCTCTTGAGTGAGCGTATATAGTAAATGATAATGACATATCTCTAGAGAATCCACTGTATCTATAGAAATTTTCACCTCTACCTACATATTTGTAGTCTTGCCATGTTGATTGGAAACTGTCACTTAAGTTATTAATGTATGCTCTAAAAAATAAAAAGAAATTATCAGTAGAGCTATCATTGTTATTTATTTCAAAGAAAAATTTAGTTATATCAACATTAGGTAATGATATATTATCTAGAGATGCTGTTGAGGAATTTACAATATCTGTCTCATTAATTCTATCAGATTTTATAGTATCATTAGATAATCTAGTTCTAGAATTTTTATATACTGTAGGCATTGCCTTATAAGTATCTTCTCTATTAAATATTTCAATATCAGGGTATGGAGGAGGTACAGGTTCACCGTTTTTTTTAATATTATAACTAGGATGTAAAAAAGCTAATGTAGTAGTAATACTTGAAGTAGTATTATTATTAGAAGAAGTAGGATTATAAATCTTTTCTACACTAATAGTTTTAGGAACTAAATAATCTGGTTTGGTAGGGTCAGTATTATTAGTGTATTCTATTTTAGTGGTGGCTTCTTCTCTAAATTCAGGAAATCTTATAGGGCTAGTAGCACTATTTCTTTCTACAATCTCTTTTGGTTCAGTAGATAATAATCTAAATCCTCCTCCTTCACCTAATTTATCTTTGTATATATCAAAATAATTTTGGCTGGCCCCAACAGACATTATTTGGTCAATATTGTAATTGTTGGTAGGAGCAACATTCCCTTTTTCTCCTTTAGGAGTCAAATAACCAGGTTTACTAGGATCAGTAGAAACATAGTTAATAGAAACCCCAGTATTACCTAAAGGTTTATTATATATAGTGGTAGTATCTCTATTTAAAATATTAGAAATATTATCATTATATAATTGTCTAAATAAATACCCATCATCAACTCCATTCTCACTAGCATATACTTGGTACTCAAATGAAGCTCCAGGATTTTTATAAGAAGGATTATATATCCAAGTAGGTATTTTATGTGATAAAAAATTCTGGCCTTCTAGGGCAGATACATTATTAGGATTATTATATATTTCAGCGGTTCTAGCCTCACCATCTTCATAAACATCTTTAAGTTTAATGGTTGGGTTTTGAATTCTGATGTTAGTTGAACCTAAACCTAAAACAGCATTAGGACCACCTGAGTAAGATAATAAAGTGGTTGGATTAAGAGTAGTTATTCCAAATGGGTTAATAGCTAAACCACCTAAAGACTGGTTAGCTATTTTAGCTGTATAAGCTATGGTTAATCTATTTTCAATTTCTCCATTTGGTAAAGTTTGAAATGTAGGATATTCACCTATACCTCTAGTAGTAAAATAATACCCTTCAGTTCCTCCAGCGAAATAACTTAATGGTGATAATGGATCTAAACCTTGTTTATTAAAGTGTGATCCAACAGCTAAAGCTCCAACTTGAGAAATAGTTGAAGTAGGTAAATAAATTCTATTAGTGTTAACTAATTTAGGATTTTGTCTTTCTAAAGCTATCTGCTTAGTAGTAAATAATAACCCATTTACAGATTGTGTATCTGAAAACCATTTAGTTAATCGGCTAATATCTGTTAAAGAAGCCTTTAACGCTCCCTGTCTCAATAAAAAGTCAGGACCATTAGCTGTTAAACCGTCAGGTATAGGAGTGACAATATAGGGTTGGTTACTTGAACCACCTCCTGGTCTGTCATTCCCATACTTTAACGATTTTAGATCGGTTTTTAGATTAACTAAACCCATTTAATTATCTTGGGGGATTATCCAAATATCCTTTTGGAGTTATACCTTTATATCCAGATAAAATTGAGTTTGATGATTCTAATGGATCAGGAAAAACAGCAGGTGGTGGAGTATTACCATCAAAAGCGGTTAATAATGATCCCTCTGTTTCTAATCGGTTTACAATTCCTTTGTACTCTGCCATGTTATTATTGATTTTAAGGGTTTATTATAAATATTATATTTTATGAAACTGATGAGTATGTTCTAACTTGTTCTCTACTAACATTAGGAGTTATTTTTTTAGCTATAACTTCACCATCTACAGCTAATTGCACACTTGTATCTTTAGCTTGGATAGCTTTTAATACACTTACAGCTTCTTTTAATATAGTTACAACATTAGTATTATCTATATTAGATGATGTATTGTTAATAGAGGTTGATGATTGATTAACATTGTTAATATTTGAAGGAGACATCATCTGAGTTTCAGGCATATTTTCTGAAGTTTCAGATGGAGTAAATACTGAAGAAACAAATGATGAAGCTTTATCAAATAAATTACTAACTCCTGTTACTGCTGTATTGATAACTTTTTCCATAGGTGTATCTTCAAACTCATCATGCAAATCTATTAATTTAGCAATAGTTTTTTCTATATTTGATGTATCACCTATATTAGCAGTTGCTATAGTAAAACTAGCTAAAGATTCACTTAATTTATTAATAGCATCAGCTAATGTTAATATTTTACTTGAATCTATAGAAGCTAAATGATTGAATTTTTCAACTATATCTCCACCAAATAATTTACCTACACTACCTAATATACCTCCAACTAAACCTCCACCTCCTAAAGCTACTAAACCTGCTCCTATACTTGCTAAAGCGGGTCCTATAGCGAATAATTTAATAGGATCAACTTCACCTAAAGTTTTAAATAGATTTGATAATCCATCAAATGCTGATGTAATTACACTGGCTATTCCTGAAAATGTTTTTGATATAACGTTACCAAATACTTCAATTATTGGAGTAAATTTTTCTAAAGCAGGAGCCATTAGGTTTAAAGCATAAGCAAATGGTATTAATGAAGCTCCTAAAGCTGCTATCGCTGCTGCTCCTACAAAAAGCAATCCAGATTCACCTAAAGCACCAAATGCAGCCCCTGCTACTCCTAATCCAACTAATGCAGCTCCTGCTTTACCCATATCTTCCCAATCTATATCAGCAAACATTTTAAAAGCAATGGCTGCTGGGATTAAAGATGCTCCTAACGCTGCTAAAGCAGCAGCACCTAAAAATACTTTACCAGTACCTAATCTTTCAATACCTTTTGCAAATGATGTAAGACCTTTTTCAACTAATGGACCTATAGTTCCTAAAGCAGCAGCCGCTATCATGCCTGGAAGAGCAGCAACTAAAGCTACTCCAGCGGCTGTTAAAGCTAATGCTCCTAAAGCTACTTTACCTTTAGCCATAGCTTCAATACCTTTAGCTAAACCTTCTAATGAGGTTTTTAATTTTTTACCATCAAGTTTTTCAATAGCTTTAGCACCTAAAAAACCAGGAAGCATAGCTATTAAACCAACGGATACTGGGATAAGGTTTAATGCTCCGAATAATACTTCTTTAGTGCCAAAGGCTGCTATACCTTTAGCTATATTTTTCATTCTATCAGCAAAGTTTTTAGCTTTATCTCCACCTTTAGTGCTATCAGATACTTTATCAGCTTTATCTTTAGCTTTATTTGCTAAGTTACCTGCTTTATCCGCTGCTCCTCCTGCTACGTCTTTGTTTGATGCTCTAATCTTTTCTAGAGCTTCTTTAGAAGTCATACCAGGGGATTGCTTTTTCATTTCCGCAACTTTCGAAGCTAGGTCTTTAGCTTTTGATTTACCTGAAATTTTATCTTTAACAGATGTAAATGCGTCTTTAAATGCTCCTCCAATTCCTTTTTCTTTGATTTCGGAAAACATTGATTTAAGTCCACCACTTAATGAGGAAAGTCCTTCTTTAGCTGCTTTAAAAGGATAAACTAAGCCTTTAAGTAATGATTTACCTATATCACCTGATAGTAATTTAAGTACTGCAAAACCACCTATAAGAGCAGGAAGCATACCAAAGGTAGCTTTATTTAAAAGATTTACAATTGAACCTATTCCACTAGCTATCCAACCAACAAATTTGAAAACAGGGGTTAAAGCGTTAACTATATCTAATATAGGTTGAGCCATGGATACAAAAATATCCATGACTTTTTGGGCTGTGGCTTGGAATTTTTCTTGTATTGATTGGGATTCATATTGTTGGGCTAATTCATCGTTTCCTAGACGTTTTTTAGCTTCTTCCATTCCAACTTCTTTAACTAAATTATCAAAACGTTCTTTAGCTGTTTTACCTTCAACATCAGATAAAGCGGCTAATGCTTCTCTATCCATTAACGATTGAGCCAACTCATCTCTCTCCATACCAGCAGCTTTAGCTAATGCTTCTTGTTGGATGCGGTTCATTTTAGCAAAATCAGCGGAAGTACCTACCTGTTTAGCTATTTCTTCAGCTGCCCCTGCTACATCATTATTTAAAGCTAATAATCTTGCTTTTTCAAAATTTAAAGCTTTACCGGTTAACATTTCAGCTTCCATTTCAGAAGAAATAGAAGACTCAAATTGTAATAACCCATCAGCCATTTTTTCAGCTTGTTCTATACTTAAACCAAGAGCTTTAGTTTTAACAACAGCTTCAGCCATTTTATCAGCGCTACCACCTAATGATAATTTTAAGGAGGCTGACATTTTGTTTACTTCTTTAAGAACTTCTTTTTCATTTATAACTAATTTGTTTCTAGAGGCATATGCTTTAGCAGCTCCTAGTATTTGTGTTGTATTATCTTTTAATGTTTTACCTTGTGCTAGAGATAATTTTTGAATATTCATTACCTCATCATACTGATAGCCAGCTTGTTCTACCATTTCAGTCATGGTAACTAAATCTTCTTGATTTAGCATAGCGGTAGAACCAACAGCTGCTGCAACAGCCATTTGAGTTTTTTGTAGTTTTTCAGTTGTAACATTAATGTTACTTGTGGAGTTAGCTACTTCATTTAATTCTTGTCGCATTTTGGAAGCTTCTCTGTAGCTTGTACCAAAATTTTTAGCTAATTCTCCTGTTGCTTGGTCTGATGCTTTTAAAGTACTAATTAATGCTCCTACTGCTGCTACAGCTAAAGATACAGGGTCAGTTAGATTTTTAAGCAAAGACGCTCCCATTGAAGAAATACCTTTCTTCAATACAGCTAACTTACCATTTATACCATCATATTGAGCATTTTGAGCTTTAAGAGCATTTAATTGTTTATACTTTTCAGCTAAAACTTCAGGTGAAAGTTGACCTTTACCTCCTGCTCTAGCTTTCATCTCATCCTTAATTTCTTTTTCTAAAATTAATTGCTCTTCACGATCTTTAAGAATTTTCTTAGAAAATTCATCCATTTCGTTTTTAGCTTCACTAATACCTAAAGCACCAGCTAATCTACCTAATCCTAAACCATTTAAAGCTGTGTCTAAACTTGCTACAACCGCACCACCTAATCCTAATAATTTATTCTGTTGTTCTAATTTACTATTAAGATCTGCTATAGAGGCATTTAATACATTGTAAAAACCATCTTGATCTTTTAATGCTCCACTAATTTCACCTTGAGTGTCTCTATTCTTTTCTAGTTTTTCACTAATAGATTCAAGCTCTTTATCTACTTTATTGTATTGTTTTTCAAGTTCTTTTAACTCTCTGTTATTTTTAATATCTATCCCCTGTCTCTGTAGAGCTGCTTTTTTAAGGTCGTACTGGAGTAGTAATTGATCTTGTAGGAGTTTTTTGTTTTGTTCAGCTAATTTTAAATCTTTTTCTTCAGCTTTTAAAACTTTATCAGCATTTTCAAGATCTAATTTTTGAATTTTTGATTTTTCTTGAAGTTTAGATATATCTTTTTCATTATAATCAACTATACCTTTTTGGTATCGCTGGATGTCTTCAGCTAGTCTAGCTGTTTTATTATAGATAGAGGCTACTGTTTTTACACCAGATTGAGTACCTTTAATTTCATCAGAAAGTCTTTTAAATGCTTCACGAGCATCTGAAATGCTATCTCTAAAAGAGCCATTTTCTACTCTTAATTCTGTTAATAGTTTTTTAGCTGCTGGACCTGATTTGATTAAGTTATCAAACTCAACATCAGTCATTTCTTCCTTAAGAAGTCTTATAAGGGCTCTTAATTCTTGTATTTCCGCTTTTGATAACTTAGATTCTTCAGCCATGTTGTGATAAAGTATATATTATAAATATTAATACTTTGGAGCTTTATTGGCTAATTTACCTTTAAAATGGTCTGGGAGTTGGATTTTACCATCTTTGATAGCTTTAGTTTGAGATGCTAGATCACCATTTCCATCTCCATTTTTCTCATCATAATGTTCTTTCATTTTATGGAAAGTGAACTTACGAAGCCAAATAGGCATGTTATAGACTGTTTCCCAGTCATAACCGCCTTGGCCATGAAAAACTATCTCATGTATTTGAGTAAAAAGATTAACTCGATGTTGTTTAGCTAGATCAGAGGTCAGGCCAAAAAAAGCTAAGTCCAACTGGAATGTTAACTTTTGTGTCGCTCCCGTCGGGAAAAAAGGTCAGATCAACATCTGGTTGTACCTCCTTTATGTACTCTCTGAAGGCTCTAGAGTCACGAGCTAAGAAATGATTATCAACAAATTCCCTAATTGCTTTAGGTTCTGTATTACCTTCAATTGAGGTAATCATATATTTTAAACGAGTTGATAATTCAGGTACATTATTTTTATTGATTTTCTTTAAACCTTCTAACTCAGCATTGATTTTTTTCTCATCATGGCCTGTTAAAAGTTTAAAGGTAATTTTAGTACCTGTTGAAGGAAGTGTATATTCAAATTCATTTACACCTTTAGTATATAAATGATCAAGAATAACTTTATTTTCTACAGTTGATAGATCAATTGTTTGTTCTTCTCCACCGTATGTAAACTTATAATCTTTACCGTAACCTAAAATACGAGCAGCTACTAGTAAAGCATTTTTATCACCCACAATTAAATCTTCATATTTTATATCTGGAGTAACAATAAGAGACTTGATTAGTTCATCTAATACTGTTCCTTTTTGAATGTAGGATTGGTTAGTTAAGATATCTTCTTCTTTAGCGGTCATATATTTCATTTCAATTTTACCGCTTGAGAGAGGACTTGTTTCTGGGTAGACTAAGCCTTTTGAAGGCAATTCAACCATTTCTGTTGGCATACTAAACTTATTTTCCATAGATAATTTTTGTTATAACATTTTATTTGTTGTATATAAATATATAAAGAAAAAAGAAGCTCGCAAAAAATGCGAGCTCTTTTTATAGTTATTGGGTTTAACTTTTAGTAGTTTAACACGGCGTAGTCAATTGCTAATGTCATTGTGATGTTTATAGCGGTATTTTCAGTATCCCAGTTATATTCACCAAAGTTAGCATCTTTTACAAATGCGCCTTTAAGTACCCATTCTGCTACCACGTCACCTACAGGACCAAGAGCATTGATAACTAAATCCTTCTTATAGAAGTCTGAGTATCCATCTCTACCTGTTACTGATTCGTGTGATAAGCGAACCCATTCCATGATTGTTTGAGCACCTGATGGTGAAATCGGATCATGAAGTGTCATAGTAACATCACCCCAAACTGTTTTACCTTTTACTTTACGTAAAACGTTAATGTGGTTTAATATTACTTCACCTTGAGTTAAGTTCACTGCACTTACTCCTTTAATCATCCATGTTGGTATTCCATCAGCGTACAGGATAAATCGGTTAGCCTGTTTTGGTTCAAACGCTGTAAAAAACATTTCATTTGCGTCTATAATTGCCATTTTCTTTTAGTTTTTATTTGTTAATAAATATTTAAACAGTTAACTTTTTATTATGGGAAAACAGCACCTGTTGGAGTAAGGGTGAAGTTCAAGTAAATAAATTCAGCTGTCTTGGTTGGTTGTAAGTAAATTTGACCTACTAACTCGTTTCTGTCAATTACAGCGGCGTTGTTAATAGAGTCATCCATTACTACTTTAAACGCATACAAACCTTGTCTTTGCTGAACTGATTCAAGATATGGGTTTACTTGAGCTAAGAAACCGTTTCTTGTAGCAGCGTTGTTCTGTTGGAATACTAATCCATTAGCAATTTGACCAATATATCTCTTAAGAGCAATCATCAAACGACGAACGTTGATACGATCAAGAGCAGAAGCTTTAGTTTGTAAGGTTTTCTGACCGTATACTACAACACCTTGTCCTGGGAATGTAGCGATTGGGTTAACTTTACCTTGATATAAGTTATCACGAGTGTTTTGAGATAATTTAGAAGCAGCTCTAATTACAGTGCTTAATCCACCTCTGTTGATACCTGCTGGAGCGAACCATGGCTCAGCTACACTATCATTATAAGCATAAACACCTGGGATCATTACTGAAGCTGGAACCCAAACATATTGGTTAGTGGCTGGATCAAGTGTTTGTAACCATGGGTAATAAGCGGCACCATATGATGAATCAATATCAATAGCTGTTTCAATAACTTGGCTAGCTGAAGCACTATAATCACCTAAATCCATTACGTAAACACTATCGCCTCTGTTTTCAGTATTAGTAAGAGCTAAACTCATTGTATCTTCATGGTCTGTGTAATTTAGACCAGGAGTTATTAATACATTAAATTGATAGTCATTAGCACTAGCTAGTAAGTTAATAGAAGCTGTATAAGCACTAGCGCTTACACCTTGAATATTATCAACAGTGATATCATTATAGAACTTAGCACCTGCTACTAATTGTCCTACAGCACTACCAAATGAACCAGTACCATTAAGACCTGTAGTTACTGGGATAGAAGATGTGTAAGCTGAATTAGCAACACCACCTACTAAGTATTGAGGGGTTGGTTTATTAACTGTACCTACTCTTACATATCTTGATTTGTTAGGATAAGTACCCGTAATTTGCAATGTAGCTTCACCATCTAAAGTTGTTTGAGTGAATTTATAGTCACCAATTCTTCTAGCTACATAATTTTCAGATAATGGATCTAATGATAATCCAGTATATGTTTCTAAAATAGCTGGGTTTCTGTTATCATCATCTCCTCTGCGAATATATAGGTTAAACGTACCAGAAGCAGTATTTGGAGCTACAATTTGGAAACGAACACTATGAATTGAAGCTGTTGCTAATGCTCCATTAGCATCCATACTACCTGTAGCATTCATATTAGCACCTTGAGAAATAGTTTCCAAAGTAAATGCTATATCAGAAGTTGATGAACCACTACCATAAACTGAAGCTGTAGCTGAAGTGTAAGAACCAGATACTACACGAGTCACTAATAATGTTTCACCTCCGTTTTGGAAGTAATTGTAAGCTGCTATAGAAGTGAAATATGAAAATGATCCAGTACCGGCTATAACTTCAGTTTCACCAAAATAACTAGTGAAATCAGTATAAGATGTAACAGTTACAGGAATACCAACAGGGCCTTTAACAGTTGGGCCTATGATAGCAGCACCAATCTGTGGTGGTTGTTCTGCTATAAATGAGGTATCTATCTCTCTAGATAAAACACCGGGGGATAATAAAATTTCTGCCATGTTATTTGTTTAATTAAATTGTTTTTTAATTGGGGTTTGATGATAAATATCCTAAAGTGATTCGAAAAACTAGGCGCTTACAAATTCTCCTTTCTCCAAATTGATAGTACCATCACCATATTTTGCTTGTAACTGTTTTCCTAAAACTTCTTCTTTTTGTTTTAGTTTTTCGTATTCAAGTTTTAGTTTCTGTTTAGTAGATTCTAATTCTTGGAATTGGATTTCAATAGTACCAAATTTATCTACTAAAGAATATCGTTCTTGTTGAACTGCTTTTAATTGTGTAATCTCTTCTTGGGTTAAAACTTTTGTTTCCATTTTCATAATTTATTATAAATATTTAAGGATTTCCTGGAAAATCTGGGGGTGTCTTTCCTAGTGGGCGGTAAAAAATATCTTCTGATGCTTCATACCAATCACCAACACCAGGCATATATGTAGTGTCTTCTTTTAAAGAATCATAAGGATATGGATAATTCCAGGACGTCACACCATCCCATATAACATAATCAATAACATAGTTATCTTTTATTACAAACCAATATCGTTTTTCCATTTGTTAAAAATTATTTTTTTATTAATAATATTCTATTATAGCTAAATAACCATCCCCACCACGTCCTCCATTTCCAGCTGCCAATGAACCAGTATTACAAGCTCCACCACCTCCACCTCCTGCTCCAATTGTACCTCCATTTCCTCCCTTGCCTCCTCCAATAGTACCACTTAAATTTCCTCCAGCACCACCACCACCACCACTTCCAAATCCATAAGATGATGTGATATTACTACTACCAGAAGTAAAAAATAAAGTCATAATGTCTAATACATCATTGACTCCATCAGTACCTGCATTGCCTGTGCCTGTAGCTCCAGGAGCACTAGCATTTAAAACAGTATTATTAACAAATACTCCAGAACCAGATCCTCCACGGGTTAATGTTGTTGAGGTGGTAAAGCCACCTCCTCCTCCTGCACCCGCAGTACCACGTAGGCCATTTAAAGCATGTGTTGATACTAGTTCTATAGTAGAGCTTAAATTAGCATTAAATCCAACATAACTTTGTACATATCCTCCATTTACACTAAAACGAGCGTATGGTAAAGACGAGGGAAATGTTGACCCGATAACAGATACCCCCCCAGGTATAGATGCTCCATTATTAACACCACCTTGTCCTAAAATACCACCAGCAGCTCGAATCATTACAATACTACCACTAGTTAAACCAGTGATACCACCATTAACACCATTAGTACCACTTCCACCAGCTGCGTTTGTATTACCAGAGCCAGAATTACCACCACCTCCTATAGTTACATTATATTCAGGTCTAGTGAATGCTGAAGCGGGGTACATATAATTAACCATTATTCCCCCACTTCCTCCTCCTCCTCCAGGTGAATTAGCTGAAAGTGAGCTGAGTCGTTTAGAACCACCACCTCCTCCACCTCCGCCTCCAACTGCTAATAAACGTACATATTTTACATTAGCAGGTGGACTCCATATTGTGTTAGAAACATATTCTCTAATAAGAATATAACCCTTAGCATCAGTCAAATCGAAATTACCTAAAGAAGAAGTAAAGTAAATTTTACTACTACTAGCATATAAACTACCATAACCTACACCTTCTGGTGTAGCGAATGACATTGTAACTAAAAATGTAGTGTTTAGTAATTTAGACATATAAAAATATTCCTCTAATAATATTCAATTAATAAACATAATCCTGAAGATCCAGAACCTCCTGCTCCTGATGATGAGGGAAAGGATGCTGAGCCTAATCCAAATAGTAGGCCTCCACCTCCTCCTCCGGCTCCGTAGTATCCTCCATTTCCTCCATTACCTCCTTGTGTTGTTCCACTTCCTCCTCCAGATCCACCTGTACCTAAACCATATCCAAAATTTGATCCAGATAACAATAATAATGAGGTTAATACATTATTAACTCCATTTCCACCATTACCACCAACAGTCCCAGAAGATCCAGGAGTTGGACCCGGGTAACCACCAGCAATTACTGTAGAGTCTATTCCTGATCCTGTTCTTCCAGCGAACAATCCTACTACTGAATCTCTACCTCCCCCACTACCACCCGCTGCGCCACCTTGTCCATAAAATATAATTGAATTTCGTGTAACAGTAGAAACTAATGTTGAAACACCAAGAGGATCAAAAACATCTTGACTTCGATTAGTAGTAGCATTTGTCCCTCCAGCTGGGCCAGATGGGACTCCGGATATTATCCATGGTCCACTAGAAGGTACACAATTAATGGCTAATCCACCTGAAGCAAATGTTGTGCTTTGCCCACCTTGTCCTCCTTCAGCTACTACCAATGAACCAAATGATGTGTTTCCACCACGTGACCCGGTATTACTTGTTAATGCTGTTCCAGTACTAACCCGGGCGGCTCCAGGAGTGCCTCCTCTACCAACAGTGATAACATATGGAGAAGAGCTTAATTGTGAGGCTTCTAACCAAAGATATGCTATAGCACCCCCACCACCTCCTGTTGTTACTTGTTGATTATTAATAGCTATTGATCGACCACCACCACCACCACCTCCACCCCCAACACAACAAATTTCTAAAAATTTTAAACTAGGTGATTTACTCCAAGTGTAAGGAACATCTACTCCTGTGGTTGAACCAGTATATGATCTAGTAACAATATAACCATTAGAAGCAGCTAAATCAAATACTGTACCAGAAGAGTTTTCAAAATAAAAGCTACTACCACTGCCAAATAAAGCCCCAGTACCAGCACTAGGAGTACTTGGTGAAGCAGATTGAGTCACAAATTGTAAACTTTTTAATATTTTACTCATAACATATTAACTTAACCTAGCTTGTTCCCCATTAGGAAATTTTGCGTATAAATATCCATTAGTATTCATATATACTGTTACAAATCCAGGCTCTGGTGTTTCCATTGAGCTTGTGGATACAAATTGTATTTCAGTTAAAAACTTTGCCATTATTGTGATACATAAACTATATACTGTAATGATGTTGGTGGGTTAGCAAATACAATACTTGCTGTATTTTCATTAATTCTTCTTATATCAGGGTAAACTGTTTCACCATTACCTGTTACTCCATTTGAACTACTTTCATAGACTGTTATGTGTAAATTTCTTGTATTAAAACCATGATTGATATCCCAAGTTGTGAGTGCTCCATCTCCAATAACGGAAGAAGTTGAATTAAAAGTACTTGGACCTCCACCCCCAATGGCTGATGAAGCTGTATAAAATAATTGGCCTGTAACTGTGTCAATTGTCACAACATTAGTTTGAGCTACATTTGTTAAACCTTGAATACTAGCTGTGGGGGCATTAATATCAATAGTTTGTAAAGCTTGATTGACAGTAAGAATAGTATCACCAGCTGTAATTCCTCCCATTTCAACAACAACGCCTCCACCTCCAGTAGCTTCATCATATTGCATTCTAAATAACCTCTCACCTGATCCATCTCGACCTATTTCAAAATAATAACTTCCAGACACATTAAATATAGGTACTACCGCACTACTAGTTATAGTATAAGGAAAAGATATACCTCCACCAACAGCATCTGCTAGTGTGTATGTTAACAATCCGGATTGAGAATCATACACCACAACATGCTGTTGTGATTGTGATTGCATCATAGGTAAAAACACAGACCCAGTATAATAATCAGAAGTAACATCTAATATTGGGTAGCCAGAAATGTCTGTGACTGTGAATATAGAACCAGAAAAAGTATCATTTACTGTTAATAGATTACCTTGAGAACCATATACTTGAGCTATAGTTGAACCAGATCCTATTACAGTCAACTGGTTTCCATTTGAACTTGTAATAAAGATTTTAGAGGCTGTTATAAAACCAGTTAAATCTATAGCTCCAGATACTATAGCGTTTAATGATCCTGTCATTAAAACAGAACCAGAAAATGTTGATGTACCAATTGATGTTAATGAACCAGTTATAGAAGCAGATCCAGTAACACCTACAGATCCAGTTACTTGTAACGATCCAGTCACATTGGAATTTCCTTGGGAGAAATATCCATTTTTTATTACAAATTCATTTGCCATAATTTAAATCTTTTCCCTATCCAAGATTTGTTATTAATAAATATTAAATCTTCCTTTATGTGCGTTAAAGTTTTGAGTTACTTCTGCTTGGGTAAGTTCGCGATTGTAGACTTTTACAAGAGCTATATCCATATTTGTTAAAACAATACCACCATTAGTGTAAGCTCTTCCTGGGAATCCGAATGAGCTATTTGGTTGGTTAAGACTAAAGTAACTAGAGCCAAAGGTGTTAACTTGTTGGCTTAAAACTTGAGATTGTCCATTAATGTATATTTTTTGATCATCTTCGGTTAGGGCTGTGTGTTCTGTGTCTATCATCACAAAACAATAGTGTTTCCAATTATCTAATAATCCTAGCTCAGTTACAGTATCAATTCCATATATATCAGTTGTTCCAGTAGTAAAACCTAAAAAATCATTAGCAGCTCTTATTTGTACACTATATGAGGATTGGTCTCCAAAACCACAAAGCATTGTAGCACTGGTATCTCCAGGGAATGATGGTGGGTTATTAATTCGAGCCCACATATCAACAGTGACATAATATGTAGTGGATGTAATTTCATTAATGTTATCTATAAACACCCTTGAAGTATCGTTTTCTCCAGTAAAAGATGCATAACCATTTGCTACAGTAGGGGTAATATTTAAAAAACTACCTGTATTATTATATAGAGTTAAATCAATCCAGTCTGTGCCACTTCCAGGATATGATCTGGGGTTTAAAGCATCTAAATGTATTACTAATCCATCTGTTACTATTTTTCCACCTATTGAAATACTCATTTTGTTATATACTTTTTATTATTGTTTTTATTACTGCACCTGTAGATCCTGTCACTTGTAGTGAAGCAGAACCTGCTGTTAATGCTACTGAAAATATAAATTCAGAGGTTGATCCTATATCTGTTGTTGTTGTTTCTGTGTATCTTACTTCACTACCACTCCATATAGACATTATTTGTCCTGCTCTAGCATTTAATCCTGATATTAATGTATAATCAAAAAATGCTCCATCATATGAGGCTGTTTGTAAAGAATAAATAGTGTTAATACCACTTACAGTTGTAATTTTAGCTGTAGTGTATAAAGCATACGCTGAGGAAGTGCCTATTAAAGCTATACCATCAATGGATGAAGTGCCTAATGTTACTGTAGAACCAGTCACAATGACTTGATTTGCAGTATAATCAAAAATAAAGTTTTGTGATCCTGAAAATAATCCTCCACTATTAAATTGAATATAAGTATCAGAAGGAGCAGCATATGCGGCACTAGCAAAAGTAGCATATGAAGCAGTTCCAGCAAATTGGCTAGTGGTTGATCCTGTCCAGTTATTAAAGGAAGATGTTGTTAATAAACTTCCTGTTAAAGCATACACTCCATCTATAAAATGGGTTGATCCTGTATTTAATGATAAGGTTACATCTCCAGATGAACCTCCTCCGCTTAAACCATCTCCAGCATTAACTGCTGTTATATCACCTCCACCTCCTCCTCCTCCAACTGAAGATGTAGGTAAGTAAAATAATTGTCCTGAAGCTGTATCTACAACAACAAGATTAATCTGCGATGAATTTGTTAAGTTAGGAAATGCTACTGTTCCTGATACATGTAAATTATACTCTGGTGGGTATACATTGATACCAACTTTACCGCCTGCTGAACCTGAGAATGTAGCAAATGTAGTATTAGCATATGATCCTGTGGCAAATATAATTCCTCCTAAATTAATTGAATTTTTACTACCTGTTGGAAGTGTTATATTAGTACCTACTATAATATTGTTAGAACCTATACTCATAGAAGGATGAGTAGCGTATCCAACTTGATAACCAATCAATGTTGAATATGAGGCAGAAGCGGCTTGGTAACCAGCCTCGTTACCTAAAAAGTTTGAGTGGGAAGCATTAGCAGCTAAAATACCAGCCTGGTTACCTAAAAAGTTTGAGTTATTAGCGTTTGCAGCATTGTTACCAGCATTGTTTCCTATAAAGTTAGAATATTGAGCATTAAGAGCAATGTAACCTGCTTGTCTACCTATAAAGTTTGAGTATGAAGCGTCTGTAGCTTGATAACCAGCACGATAACCTAAAAAGTTTGAGTTGTTAGCGTTTGTAGATGATTGACCTGTGCCAGATCCTAAAAAGTTTGAGTATGGAGCATTTGTGGCTTCATTGCCCGCATTAACACCTAAAAAATTTGAGTATGAGGCATTTGTAGCACTCCTACCCGCTGAGTCCCCTAAAAAGTTTGAGTTATTAGCGTTTGCAGCATTGTTACCAGCACTGTTTCCTATAAAGTTAGAATTACTAGCAGTTGTGGCTTCATTGCCTGCTAAATATCCTATGAAGTTTGAATTATTAGCTCGAGAAGCATTTCTACCAGCTTGATTGCCTATAAAGTTTGAATATGAGGCTGTGGTTGCTTCCCTACCGGCTTGGGTACCTATAAAGTTTGAATATGAAGCACTTACAGCATTAAGACCAGATTCAGAACCAAAAAATATGCTATTATCAGCTGATGGTATATTAGGTATTCCAGAAACAGGAGCTACAGAATACAAGGTACTACCTGTTACATTAATTGGGTAAGAAGAGGTTACTGCTGTAGTAGCATAAGACGCACTAACAGATGATGAAGCAAAGGATGCACTTGCAACACTACTAGAACCAAATGGTCCCCATACATTAGAAGCGGTTATAAACGAAGCAGTATATGCTAATGATGAAGTAAATGAGAATGAACTTGTATCACTGTATGAAGCACTTAAAGCATAACTACTACTTAAAGAGTATGACGCGCTAAGAGCATATGAACTTGATAAAGCATAACTAGAGCTTAACGCATAAGAACTACTTAGACTGTAAGAACTTGATAAAGTATAACTAGAGCTTAAGGCGTAAGATGAACTTAAAGCATAGCTACTACTTAATGCATACGAAGAAGATAAAGCATAACTTGAACTTAAAGCATAAGAACTTGATAAAGCATATGATGCTGATAAGGCGTAACTGCTACTTAAACTATAACTTGAACTTACAGCTTGAGATGCACTTTGAGCCCAAGATGCAGTACCAAAGAATCCAACAGTGTTAGGCCCAAATGACGCGGAAATAGCACCACTAACAAACATTGAGCCTGTTAATGTGGTACTACCACTTACTATCATTGAACCTGTTAAATAAACAATATTATTGTCATAATTAAATGAGAAGTTTCCGCTTCCACTAAATTCACTTCCACTATTAAATTGTATTTGAGTATTTGCTCCACCTGCAACTCCTGCTCCTCCAGGAATAGTCACTGTTACATTGTTTCCAACAGTTGTAGCTACCACTCCAGCGCCTGCAAAGTTTATAGATTCTACAGTTGCTGTTAATCCAGTGCCTGAAGATGATATAGCTATATCTGCTGTAGCTCCTCCTAAAGAAGAAGAGTCTAAATAATATAGTTGACCTGAAGCTGTATCTATCATTACAACATTTGGTCGTGAGGCAGATGTTAAACCAGGAAAATATACTGATTTGGTTACAGTTAAAGAACTAGAGAAAGAAGCAGAGTTTTTAGTAAAAGTATAAGAACTTGGTACAGCAGGATCAGCGTTAAAACTTAAATCAATAGATTGAGATGTTATCTCAATGTAAGTGTAAGTACTTGTTGATCCAGCTGCTGTTCCTAAAACATTTGATCCTGTGTTAAAGTAATGGAAACTACCACTAACACCAAATCCTTGAAAAGGATCTGTTTCATCACCTCCTACTAAATCACTATATATAAAATAAGAATATCTATTAGTATCATGTTTTCTATTAGAAGTAAATACTAAATCAGTATTAGCAAAGTTAGGGCTAGAAGAAGCATATGATGATGTAGTAGCAAAACTAGCTGTTAAAGCATAAGAAGCAGTTGTTGCTCTTGAACTTGATAAAGCATAAGAGGCAGAAAAAGCATATGATGCAGATACTGCTTGAGAAGCACTCACAGCCCAACTTGCTGTACCATAAAACCCTACAGTACTAGGTCCATATGAAGCAGAAATTGCTCCACTTACAAACATTGAACCTGTTAATGTGACAATACTATCAGTGTAGTTATAAGTAAATTCAGGTTCACCATCAAATACACCATTATTATTAAACTGTATTTGAGTGTCTTGACCACCAGGTACTCCTCCACCTCCTGCTCCTCCTCCACCAGCTATATTTCTAAATAAACCAGCTTGAACTATTTTATTTTCAGTATCATCTGTTAAATCAGATGTTAATCCTTTTACAACTAAATAAGCTGAAAAAACATAAGAATAAGCTGTAGCATCACTTTCTACAAATTCATCTGCAAATATATCTGCTACTGCTTCATCAAAAGTAGGATAAACATTTTGTCCATAATAAACGTGGGCTCTACCTGTGACAGGATTTACCATCACACGCTGAATAGTCCACTCATTATTACCAACTGCAGCTAAAGTACCTGTTCCATCATCATATAGATTAGTAGTTATAGTAGTATAATAATTTCCACTATTGTTATCAAAAACATACTCTCCAGCACCATCTCTATATATTTTTATAATACTAGCTGTATTATAAGTTGATACATCATATGTACTAGGTGTTTCTGGGTTGTAGGGATAGAATTGCCCTAAACTAAATGCTCTTCCAGATCCTATATTTAATCTTAAAGTACCAGCTTGTCCACTAGTGGCTATACCTGTTAGTTTTAAAGGTCCAAATGCTCTAACAAAAACACTTTGTTGTCCATCAATGTCATAAGCGGTTTGAACATTCATGTTAGAACCATTAGTAACCACATTATCATAATGTGATATTCGGCCTATAGGAATATACTCTTGATATTGATCAGGAGAGAAAAATACATTTTGTTGACTAGCACTACCACTAACATCTATATAGACAAATGTATTTTGAAAAGTGGCTATATTTTCAATACTTTGAGTTATAGGACCCCAAGTCACATATTCTACTATAGGACTAATTTCAGAACCAGTTACAGCATTATGATTAACTATTAAACCTGCTCCAGAAGTTATAAGAAAAGAACTAGCAGAGTATGATAATACTCCTCCATAAAGAAGGCCTGTATTTAACATACCTTCTACCCACTTCCATTTTACAAGATTTCCATCTTGACGAATATATAAGTCATATCCTAAAGCTGTGTTAGAAGCACTTTGATATAAATAGGTTGAGGTAGGATATAGAAGACCTGTAGGATTTGGGTCTTCAATAGGGTCAAGTCTAATAGGATTAATATATGAAGCTGTAGCAGCATATGATGCGGAGTCTGTAGAATCTGCTACAGCTGCTCTTCTAGAATATTGACTTAAATAGACTTGGGCCATTAACTACTTTTAGTTATAAATATTAAAAGATTTAGTATTATAAACCTAAAGTATTTTGAAAAGCAGTTGAATCTAAATAAAAGACTCCATCAATTGTAGTGTCTCGACAATCAAAAAATATTATTTGTTCATCTAATTCAATACTTAGTTGATATATATTATATATTTGAACACTACTAGGAAAATAGGTTGTTGTAAAATACATATCTACTCCTCGTAATGTTATTCCATTTGGTATTGTTTGTATATCTAGTATCATATCTTTTTAGCATAAAATCTAAATGTATCTGTTCTATCTGCTAAAGATGCGTTTGAAGCTGCAAATAATATATATTGATCAACTGTCCAATCTATGTTTAGAGATGCTCTAGCAGTTGCTGTTGCTATTGGTATTATATCATTATAGTGTGATACGTTTGTAGGGAATAATGCTGTAGAAGTAGTTGATTCAATAGCCAACAGTCTGGTGAATGGGATCCATCTAAAAGTTGTAGTACTGTATTGCCCTAATTGAGTAGCGCCAGATAATTGGTCAGATGTATTTATATAAACATTGAATCCCGTACTAGTAGCACCATTAGGTTTTGTATATACACCATGAATTTCCACTAAATCACCTACACCAAATGTATTAGCAGGAATATACAAACCATAGGAAGAAGAGATAGCTGTGGATCCAGTTATTATACTACCGCTTCCAATAAAACTGACTCCGTTACTTATGTATGAAGCTGTTTCAGCATATGAAGCACTAGTTACAGATCCTAATAATAAAGAAGCGGTAGCCGCGTATGAAGCACTAGTAGCAGTAGTAGTTATAGAAGCAGTAGCCGCATATGAAGCAGAAGTAACTATTGAGCCTGTAGGGATAGTTATATTTGTTCCTCCAAAATCAATATTACCATTAGTAAAACTAATACTAGCAGTATTAGAACCACTTATAAAATACACAGAACCATTACTAACATATAAATCCTTCCAAGCTTGTGTAGGGGATCCTAAACTCCAAGAAGATGTATTGTTTGTGATAGTACCTCCAGGCAAAACATCACCAGTAACAGTTATTTTAGATTGTAGATCTACCCCAGGGTTGCCAGCATTAATGATTATACCATTAGAGGCAGTAATAGTCATTCTATTATTGTCTCCAAAAATGCTAGTATTATCAGCATTTAATCTCGAAGCAGTTGATACTAATGAAGCTGTTAGAGCATTTGTAGCCCAACTGCTTGTTATTTGATATGTTCCTGTTGTTAAAGATGAAGCAGTTAAAGCTAAAGAGGCTGTGGTAGCTCTAGAAGCAGTTCCAGCAAATTGAGAAGCAGCTGATCCTGTCCAACTACTAGGTACAAAATCACCTCCTGCTCCTCCTCCACCTATTGCACTTGAGGCTGTAGAGTATATGTTTCCATTACTATCTATACCTAACACACTTACTATTGGGCTTTCATTTATAGAACCTAGTTGCATATAAGATGGATTACTCCAATCTAAATGAGCAGTTGTGCCATCACTCGCATATAAAACTCTATTTTCCCAATCAATAGACAACTCATCAGCATTTGAAGATTGTAAATATCTATTAAACCAGTCTACTGGGGTTCTATTTCCATCATTTAAAGTTCTGTTGTTCCAATCTACACTAAGGATACCACTACCATCATTTAGTTGATAGTTTCCATTAATCGTATCAGCTATTAAAATATTGTTAGTTCCATTTGTCACTACTAAGCTACCTGTTATGGCTGCACTACCAAAATATGGAAAACCATTTAAAGCTGTTAAAGCATTTGTAGCCCAAGATGCAGTACCAAATAATGATCCTGTAAATCCTTGAGTAGCTATTATTGAACCAGTTAACTCTATTCCACTTCCACTTATAGTTAACTTACCTAAAAATGGATTATAAGTTAATTGAGTAGTATCATTATATAAAGCGGCATATGTTGTTCCATTAGCACTTAAATATGGAATTGAGTAAGCTATATTTGCATTCTGTGCTTGAGTATAAACAGTATTTGCTTGGGTAGCAGTTCCATTTAAAGAACCAGTAAAATTTCCTTTAAAACTACCAGTGAATGATCCAGTGTTATAAGATGATGTGAATGTATTTATACTTGAAGTAAACGCGTTAAAGCTAGAAGTGGTAACTAATCCACTAGTATCTACATTTCCTGCATTAACAACATACTCTGCCCAACTAGCAGTCCCATAAAAACTTCCACTAAAACTTCCACTAAATGATCCTGTGTTGTAGGACGATGTAAAGTTGTTTATACTTGAAGTAAACGCATTAAAACTTGAAGTAGTTACTAATCCACTAGTATCACCTGTACCCCCTGATCCTGTGTCAACAGTTATAGGAAAGGTTGATCCATCACCTTTTGTAAAGGTTATAGTATTTGAGACAATAGAGGCTGTTGTTAAAAGAGAACCTGTGTTTGTAGTAGATTCATTAACAACATATTCTGCCCAACTAGCAGTACCATTAAAATTACCTGTGAAGCTACCTGTAAATGATCCTGTATTATAGGATGAAGTGAAGTTGTTTATGCTTGAAGTAAACGCGTTAAAACTTGAAGTAGTTACTAAGCTACTAGTATCAATAGTAACAGAAGCATTTTCAGCATACGATGCTGTTAAAGCATAGGAAGCTGATAGAGGATTAGTTAATTGTTCTTTTCTAATTATACTCATTATACGTCAAATTTTCCTATTCCTATTATTTCATCTGTTGATATAAAACCAAATCCTAAAGCGACAGAATCAATTACTAAAGTACTTATGTTAGTCCCTTGAGTGAATGATACTATAGCTGTTTTTTCTATTAATTGACCATTAACAAAGAATACAAACTGATCTGCGTTTGTAGCAGGTAAAGGTGATGGGGCTGCTAACCAATCATAAGCAAAAACAGCTGTTGTTGAATCAACATATGCTCCTGTTACTTGATTATTAGCACTTAAATATGTTGAAATAGATCCTATATCTCCAGAAACAATGGTTGTATTGTTAGTTATATTTTGAGAATCAAATATATTTGCTACACCAGTACCTTGAGCTGATGTTTGTTTAGTGTTAGCTTCAAAGTTTTCTATACTACCACCTGTTGTTTCTAAACCAAAAACAACTCTATTTCTATCAGAGAATTTACGAGCTGCTTTTAAATCTTTTTGTATAGTATCTGGGATAATATATCCATAGATGTTTAAAGTAAAAGTGCTTTTTACTATTCTTTCTCCACTTTCAGATAAATCTGTTGTGGTATTAAAAGAATTAATAGTAGCTTTAAATTTAAATCTTTCAGGATCACCCCAATATGAATCAGAAGCATATTCTATTGCTTCTATTATTTTATTTAACTGGTCATTATAATAGGTAAAAGCTACACAATCATAAGTAATTGTTAAATGATCAGGTACTACAGTGACATAATATGTTTTTTCAGGTTTAACATTGTTTAACATGTTAAACTTACTATATTCATTTCTTTTAGTGTATGATTGACCTACAACAGCGACATTATGAGGGTTATTAGCATCTAATTTATTATTTAAACTTCTATCTTTAGTGATAGTATTACGTTTAAACACTAAAAGAGGAGCCATTATTCTATTATTTAAATCTCTATAATAGCCATCTTTTTGAATTGATTTCCATTTCTCAGGTGAACCATATATTACAGGTACAGGTATTCTTTCACCATTTTGAGATACAGATGGTTTAATAATGTTTTGAAAATAATACATTATAGCCTCATCTATATCTTGAATACCAATAGACATAGGTTTGACAGTATCACCTTTAAAAGAAGTCTGTAATGCTCTATTAGGTTGATTACTGTCATTAGGATTACCAGTAGGAGAAAAACCAGGAGCACCAGCCGGGGGAATATAAGGTTCTTGTCTTTCAACACTTAATTCCCTTTGTGTTTTTGGTATTGGTTTTCTTTTATTTATCATAATCTTTGTTTGATTATATTAAGTCTGTCTGCTGGTGTGTAGTGGGCTGTACAAATAATACTAACATTGTAGCCAAAATTACTTAAGCCTGGGTTTGTAGGATTAGCTTCATATGGGAAATCTGGGTTTTTGCCTGCGAAATATTGGGTTTCATTAGTGTTATCTATTTCAAAATAACTTTCTTGATACAGGATAATATCACCTACTTCAGGATGAACATCTGCTTCTACTAAGTCATCTCTTAAAAAAGATACTGTTATACCCCAATCAAAATCAACACCCAATTCACTTACAGGTGAAGTAGTAGCATTAACTTCAATTAAAGAATTAAATAAGTATGGACCTTGTAAAAATTTACCTCCAGAAGCTTCTCCGTACATATTAACAGTTGTTTGTTCTAAGGAAAATTTGTATAGAGCACACTGTTGAGTGATAACATTCCCTAGCAACTCTCGGTTGACATGTCTAAATACACTAACATCTCTTGATCCGCCAAATAGTGCCATTATCCTATGTATATTACCATTGGTACATTATTGATTTCTTGCTTTCTAAAGTCACTTTCTTGTGCTCTTCTTTCAAGTAAAGAACGTTTAGAAGTTTCATCAAGATAAGCTCTTAATCGTTCTATTAAAGCTGTTTTTTCAGCTGTAGCAGCTGCTAATAAATCAGCTTGATTTAAAGTTACTTCGCGGCCTGGGATAGGGATTGTTCCATATTTACCTCGAACATATCCTAACATTTCTTTACTAAGAGCCAATGCATAATCAAATATCCATGATCTACCAACTGAATTTATTAAAGAATAAGTTGGGTAATCATAAGGGGCATTTGATATATTTGTTACTTTATCACCTCCAGTTTGAGTTATACTATCAGTATATCTATCTTCTAGTTTAATATATTCAAACCATAAAAATCCTCCTCTAACATCATTATCGGATGGTATAGGGAATATTTTAATATTATTATTTATAATTTCAAATGTATAATTTGACAATCTAATGGTGTTACTTAATTCAAGTCCTTGAATCACACCAGCATCATATGCTACCGGCATCATTAAGTAACCTCCACCGTAGCCGCCACCATACATGCCACCATAGATACCAGCGGCAGGTAAACCTCCTAAGCCAGCAAATCCCCCAAATGGAGCATACATCTGATTTATAGCGGGTAGGTCTTGGTAAAATACTTTTTTAATTTCTATCCCACCTGATATACTTTGGCTTACAGCCCAATTTTTTAAGTCATATGTTTGTTGGCCTGGGGTTAAAGCTAAAGCACCACTATAGTAAGTTATATTACCTCCTGCTCCTGCTTCAGAAGCATACTGTTGGGATAGCTTAATTATAGTTCCCATATTAGGAGTGATAATAGCATCATTAACATAAGCTGAAGTGGGTGCTCCTTCTAAAGATAATAAATTATCTCTTATTTGAAATGAATATACTTCATTACCATAAGTAATAATAGCATCTTCAAAAGCAGCCCAAAAACTTATATCCTGTAATTCAATATCTGTTAATGGGTATCCTAATCTTCTGGCACAATAATTGGCTATTTTATCGGCATCTGTTTTAAATTGAGCATCACTATCAAATAAACCAAAAGGAGTAGGAGCACTACCTGTTGATGGTGTATTATAATAAGAAGCAGAATAAAGAGCAAAAGAGCTAGACCCGGGCCAAATAGGTATATTCATGATGTGTTTTAATTATAAATATTTAATCTCTATATTCTGAGTAAAGTTTAAGGATTGGTTCTACAATCTCATGTCTATGGTTTGTTTTTAAAGTAAATATTTTTACTCCTTTAATATTTTCTTCCATACGAGTGAAGAATCCAATACCACTGTCTTTTCTGTTTTTCAAGTCAGTTTGAGTTATATCTCCACAAAAAATCATTTTACCACCTTTACCTAAACGACCTAATATCATTTCTGTTTGTCCGTGAGTAATATTTTGACATTCATCTACAATTACTACAGCATCAGGAAATGTTCTGCCTCGCATAAACGCAAATGGTACAATCTCAATTGTCTGGTCTTGGATCATTTTATCTATCTTTGCTTTATCATACAACATGTAAAGGTTAGCATAGATAGGAGCTAACCATGGATCCATTTTTTCTTTTAAATCACCAGGTAAGAAACCTATTTCTTCTTTAGCAACTGTAGGTCTAGTAATGATGATTCTTTCAGCATCTTTTTTAAATACTAAATCTAAAGCAACTTGGCATGCTACTAATGTTTTACCACTACCAGCCATACCTCTTAATAATGTGACAGGACTATCTAAAATAACTTGTTTTGCTAACTTTTGTTCTTCATTAAGTTGGATTTTAAATGAGATTGGGTTTTTTGGCTTACGTTTTTCTTTAAAAATCTGTTGAGCCTCTTCACTTCGATTAAAGTCAGTCATATTTTTGTTTATTGATAAATATTAAAACAGAACAAAAAAGCCCAGATTTCTCTGGGCTTAATTGTTAGTTATTGGGTTAGTTTAGAGGGTATTTAAACCGCTTACTAATACTTTACCATAGAATTCAGGACGTAACATCTTCTTAGCATAGCGAGTCAAGAGACCTTTACGTGGAGTGAAGGTATCTGGATCGTAGATAAGAGGTGTCATGATCAATGGAATGTAAGGAGCAAACACAGCACCTGCTTCCAAGAATTGCTTACCACGGAAACCAACTAAGATAGTGTTTTCAGTCATGTAAGGATTCTTATAAACAGTGTAACGGCTGTTGAATTGACCAGCTTTCTGTACACCAAATGCATATTCCATGTCAGCAGCATCACCGTTGCTGTTAGCAGCGAATCCAGGAATAGACTCGATGATTGTAGCTACAGTTGGAGAAACTACCATGAAGTTAGCACCACCACGAAGGGTTAACTGGTGAATCTTATTGCTCAACTTTTGAAGTTTAGTACCAAGAGTTTGGAACCATTGACCTTGAGTGTTGTAGAATCCAGTTTGGCTAGTTGATGATGGGAAATCAAATCCGTTAGTGTTAGCTGAATTATAAACACCATTGTTTTGAGCTGTCCAATATTCAATATTGGTTGAAGGAACATCTTGGATCAACATATCAAGGATTTCGAGGTCGATTTCCAATGAGATGTACTCACTCATGATGTTAGTCAATTCAGCTTCAGCATCTAAGTTTTGATATGCGTTCAAGTCCTGAGCAAATTCAGGAGTCCATACAGCCTTTAACTTTTTAGTCTTAGCTGTGATGGCTTGAGATTGCATCGAGATGTTGATTTCTGGGATAGAAATTGCTGTTGAGCTTTCAGCGTTAGGAATAGCATATGTACTACCATCTTCAAAATCACCACGCTTGTTATCAGCTGTAGTTTTGTTATATTCTACTAAAGCTGTACCAGTTGGAGAAGAAGAAGCTGATACTACAAATGTAATTTTATCAGTTGAATTACTATAAGTAGTGAAAGCTTGAAGATTGTATGTACCAACTTGATTAGTTAAGCCACTAACTAAGAAACCACGAACTGCATCTAGATCTGGGTTTGAAAGTACACCACTAGCTGAGATAGTGACAGTGTATAATGAAGCAACTGAAGCTGATAAATCAGAATTATAATTTACTGTAGCCCAAGTAGCTGTACCAATTGTTGCTTGAGTAACAACGTTAGAACCAGATGCTACAGAAGCAGAGAATTGGTTAGTAGAGTAAGTAAAACGACCAGCACCATATAAACCACCTTCAGCAGCTGGGGTAGCAAATGGATACTGAGTTGAAGTACGATTACCGTACATAGAATTACCTGAGGTAAATGGGCTCTTAGTAGTGCCATACTGGAAGTCAAGGAAAAACACAAGACCTGAAGGTAAGTTCATTGGTTGAACGCTAACAAATTCTTTTGCAGCGATCTGACCAAATACCTTACGTACTAAAGGAAGCGCAATACCAGCCCATTGTTCACCAGTGCCTACTGTAAAAGTAGCACCAGTACCAGTTTGAGATGTTTCTACTACTAATTGCTTTGCTTGGTTTTCCAACATCAAAGCCATGTTGTTCTTGTTGACGTCTTCACCAAGACCTTCCAAAAGGCCGGTTTTTTCCCACTTGCGAGCTAATTTAGCTGCATCACTCTGAAGTGATCTCCATGGGTTGGCAGACTCAACTAATTGTTGAATTGTTTCCATAATTTTAAAAAATTGATTTAATTGTTAATGTTTAATTTTTACTTTCTGAGGCCAGCAAGTTGCTGCATACGAGCAAAAGCGCTATTAACCTCAATAATTGGTTGTTTAGGGGTAGCAGTTGAAATTGTTTTAGAAGCTGATCCTAATGATTCTTTAATTGGATTCTTTTTAGCTGTAGTAGCTTTAAAAGATTCAGTTAAAGTTTCGAATACGAGTTTAACTTCCTTAACAGTTTCTGCTTTGTCAAACGTGTTTAAAACCTTGATTTTTTCTGATTCGGTAAGATTCTTAGCTTTGAAGATTTTGTTGGTGTAAAGAAGCTTAGCGTTTAATAGATTAACTTCGTTGAGTTCTTTGCGAAGCTCATTGATAGTTTCTTCCATTTCTTCATTTGTAGCTTCAGTTGTTGATTTAGCTCCTTTACCATATTTTTGATAAAATGCTTTTAATTTATCAACAGCAGATTTTCCAAATACTTTAGCTAATAAAACCCCAAATCCTAAAGCTGAGCCAATGCCAGCTAAAACTGTAGGGTTTTGTCCTTTTTCCATCATGTATACTTCTGGATCTCCTCCTTGTTGTATTATATCATATAACCCTTGGAAGAATTCTTTAGCGGAGCTAAATTGATCTAAAATAGCTTGAAAAAGCTCCATTGCTGCTCCTTCATTTACCATTTCTTCTTTAACTTCTTCAGAATCAGCTTCAGATAAAATTTCATCAATATCGATTTCTTCATCTTCTACTTCTTCTTCATCACCCATGTCTTCCATGTCTTCCATGTCTTCTTCTTCGCCTTCACCAGGCATAAGCTTACCAGATGCGATCATGTCATCAATGACTTGCATAACAAGTTCTTCAATTTCTTCGTCAGACATGTCTTCAAGCATTAGATTTTCTTCTAATGGCTCATCTTCCGTGTCTTCACCTTCCATTGTAGGTTCTTGTTCTTCTTCCATTGATAACTCAGCAAGAAGTTCTTCAAGATTAAAATCTTCTTCAAGATTTTCTTCTTTCTTTTCTTCATTACTGTACATTTCATCAGTTGGCTCTTTTTCAGTTTCAGCTTCCTCTAATTCAAGCTCATTTAACCTTTCAGCAAACATAGCAGTGAGTTGGGGAGTGAATGCTTCTTCAAGAGCTACTTTTGCGCTTGCAATTGCTGTTTCTCTAATAGTTTTAGCATCAGCAATGCATTCTTTTAGCATTTCTCTGTTCATTGTCCTCAAATAAATTTGTTTTGGAAATACGTTTAATAGGAAACGTAATAGATTTATTAACTAATTAATGCTACATAAGGGGAAAGGGTAGCATATTTGAATATACATATATATGGATCTATTAAAAATTACATTTTGGGAAAAAGAAATGCCTCACTTTTGTGAGGCATCAATCTTAAAATGCTATTTTAAGAGGGGTTAAAATATTGGGCAAGTTCCATTAGCACAAAGTATGTCTGTGATAATAGAATTTACTTTAGCATATTGGTTATATTGTTGAGGTGTTTTAGATTCATTCATCATGCCTTTTTCTTTCATATATGAACCTGGGTTTGATGGGGTTGAGACAAAATCCCAACATAATAATTCAAAATCATCTTGTACTTCCATTAGTTCACCCATTTGTTTTAATGAACCCATACCACGTGATGATACACCTACTGGAATATTGTTTTGAAATAAAGCAGATAATATATTGCCTGAAGGGGTAGGTAGAATTTCTATTGCTCCCATCACATTATCTCCATCCCACCATATTTTTTTAATATTATGGGATACATTTTTTAAATTAATAATAGAAGAATCAGGATGATCTAGTTCGCCTAATGCTCTATTGGCATTAACACTCTCCATATACTTATTAATTTCTCTTTCCCATAAATCTCTTGAATAATAGCGACCATTACCGTTTTTTACTTCGGCTGTTGCTAATATACCTTGAACTAATATATTGTTATTACTACCTTTACCTTCAATTAATTTGACTGGTTTGGCAGAGAATGTTTGGGTTTCAATAAGTATTTGTTTCATAATTAATGCTCTTGATTCATATCAAATCGTATATAATCTTTAACTTTTAATTTTGATTTGGTAGATAATTTGTCCCAATTTTTATCATTCTCTACACCTTTTAAATCAAATTTATATTCTTTTCTTAAAGCATCAATTATTTTTGATTCAGATTTTTTATTTTCTTTAGAATCTTTTTTATCTTCTTCAAATAACATTTCTTTAGCTAACAAATAAATTTGAGAACGTAATACTGATTCTTGTAAATCACCATAACCTGAAGATTTATGCTTACCTTTAGCAGGTTTTGGTTCTCCTAAACCGGGAGCATCAACAGTATAACCCACACCTTTAATACCAAATTGGCCATCTTTAACATAGTAATTACAGTCTTTAGCTAAGTTTTTAGCTACAATTGCTCTTAATTCTTCTACTGTTTTATCTTCATTTTTAGGATCTTGCATTTCAGTATAGAATCCTTTTAAGAATTCTTGACCAAATACATTATCATAATTTTTTTCATCCTTATAGTCATAACCACGTGTTGCCATGTCAGTTACTTCTTTAGTAGTTTCTTTTTCTTCAGCTTTAGCTTCTTTAGTAGCTTCAGTAATATTTTCTTTAAAGATAGAATGCCAATCAGGTGTTTTACCTTTAGTTACTACACCACCAATACCTTCAGATAAGATACTTTTATTTTTTAATACAGTAATAGTATCATTATATGATAATACAGGAGTAATAAGGTCTGGGAAGTTGTAGCGAGCAAGTTTCATAAAGTATGCTTTATCGCCTTTACCTTCTTTAATAAGGTTATATTGTGTTTGAAGTGTTTTCATGTTTATGTAAATAATTTTATTGCTCTATCAAGTATTGAAATAGCTAAATCAGTACCATATACTGATTTCTTTTCTGGTGTTTCTCTATAGCTATTTATTGTTTCTTTTTTAGCTTCCTGGATTAGTTTGATAAGTTCTTTTAGCTTATCTGCTATTAGATCAAAATCTCCTAATCGTCCTGCTATATATTGTTTTGTTTCTTCATCAACTCCTAAACTATTAACAAAACCTTCAATATCAAATTTGGGTTCTTCTTCTTCCCATAAGTGTTTTACTTCAATACCTTTAGCTGCTTTATTTAAAGCTTTTTGGTTCACAGGTTTAAAACCAAGTTTGTAGTAGTAATTATGAGCGGTACCTTTAGCTTTTTTATTTGGATTAAAAGCAAGTTTAGTAGATACACCTATACCTTCACCAGGAATAGTAGAAGCACCAGTACCTGTAGCGCTTATTTCTTTTAATCGCTTCTGTACAAATTCTTTTATTTTTTCTTTAGCACTCATTCTACCGTTTCTAGTTCTTCAACTAACTGATAATGCTGAAGGAGATTAATTAAATGATCATCATTAACTTTATCTGTTTTACCTAGACTTGGTAAAATGTTTACAACCTCATTTACTTTTATCTGGATAGCTTTATTGGTAACTTTTTTGTTTAGAGTTAATAAAGTATTTTTGATTTCGTTTATTTTAGTGTTGTAAAATTCTCTTAATTTAGGAGCGTTATCAACACTATTAATAAATTCTTTTAATGTGGCTTTCTGATTTGGATTTAAATCAGCATACTTATCATTAAATTTTTCTAATAGTACTCTGTATGCTAACACACGAATATCTTTATCTTGGTTTTTGAATTCTTCTAAGATATTTTCTCTAACTTCTTTTTTATTAATAGGAGACTTAACAAGATATTCTAATAAAACTGTTTTATTTTCTATAATCTGGTCAGGGTTAGACAGATTTTCACTGTTGTAAACCTCTAAAAGTGTAAACAAAGCAGCTTGTGCTTTATAGTTTGGTAACTTAGTTTTAAAGAATTCTTCTAAATCATAGTGATTTTTAATTTCTTTAATTAGATTATATTTTTGTCTTCTTAAAACAGAACGATTTAATTGCTTAGAACTTTCTATAAGAGTACTAATAACCATATCAGCTTTAGCTTCGCTAGTGTTAGTATGCTTAAAAAAGCTCTCGTATAATTTATACTCTCTTCCTAATTCAGTTTTAGTAAAATATTTTTTAAGAATATTAACAGCCTGTGATTCAACACCTGATAAAGTGTCAGCTGTAATTTGTCTTACTAAGAGTTCAAAGAGGATACCAGTATTTTTATACTTTGAATGTTTTATAGTCATTCCAGGAGTAATATTTTAGTTATAAATATATATGGAGATATTATTCTCGTATTTGAGATTCATCTAATAATGAAGATTCTTCTTTTTTAAGGGATAATTTTTTATCTAAAGATTCTAATAAAGTTTTGTTTTTATCTTTAGTCTCTAAAGCAAGTGGTGACCCACCTTTAAAATTATTTTTTAAAGATCCATCTTCACCTGTAGCATCTCCTTTCTTCATACCAATATTACCTAATCTATCTTTACCTAAAGTACTTTGTTGTGTACCAGCAATAGATGCTTTTTCTTTAGGTCTTCCTAGAGGTTCATCTTTATCATAACCATCAGGAACACCCATTCCATTTCTACCAGCACCATATAATGCGGCTAAATCGTGAGGTGTACCATATGACTTACCTGATTCAAGTGGGTCGTTACCTTCATTTTCAATTTGTTTAAACCTAAAGATACGCTTTTGATCTTCAGCGATTAAGTCTCTATACTCATCATATTGATCCTGGCTTAAGTGGAATACATTGTCGTAAATCCAATCTGTAGGTAATAATTTACCATCAATAATGTTTTTAGCTAAATCTACTTTTTCTTTCATTAACGCAATTCTTTCTTGGTCATAGATGATAGAAGGAGTAGTTAATGATAGTTCAAAATTAGTCAATTGTTCGTTTCTATATCCTTGAGTATACAAGTGAACCAAAGCAATTTTATTTAATTCTGAGAGTATAATACGTTGAATGCGATCAATTGTACGAGCAAAACGAATATCTTCTGCTGCTAAAGTAGCTTTACCAGTTAAGTCTTTTTCATATCCCATAAACGCTTTAGGTACTTTTAAAGCGGCAAATAACTTATCTCTTAAGTAAGTTACGTCCTCAATTGCTGTGTAGTCTAAACCTTTAGTAGGCTCAATTCGAGTAGTTGTATCATTACCTCTAACAGGTATAAAAAAGTCTTCTAATGAGTTTTGTAAATTATATTTTAAATTATACTCACCAGTTTGTGGATCAACATATGGAGTTCTTTTCATCTGTGAGATAGTCTTTTGCATAAAGTTTTCTACCTCATTAGGTGGAATAGAACCTACATTAACATAAAAAATTCTTTTTTCTGGGGCACGAACAATACGATGGATCAACATTGCATCTTCCATCAAAACATATTGTTTAAACAACTTACGAGCTGGTTCAAGATATGAACGACCATAAGGCAAATAATTCACATCAGTAATTAATCTGAAGTGAGCCATTTCATAATTATCAAAATAAATTGATGTGTCATTTTTATTAGTACTATAAGTGCCTTGTCCTGTCACACCATAAAAACCTGTAGCACCACCTGAGAAACCATCTGGGCTGAATCTATATCTTACTTCAGCTGGGTTTTTAGGATCGTAATGTTCTTCTCTCATAATATGGTAAGCGGTGTATGGAATAATGTTATAAACCCCAAATTTTTCCGCAATCTCCAATTTTAAAAAGAAATCACCATACTTACACATCTGACGAATCCAAGACCATAAATTAAATTCAATATTTAATACATCATAAAATAAATTATATAGAATTTTTTGTGTATCCTCATTTGAACTTTTAATTTGAAGTACTTCACCCATATCATTTTTAAGAGTACATTCGTCAGCTATAATATCAAGAGCAGAAGCTACAATAGCATCTGTATCCATTGCATCATAATCTGAGTATACTTGGGTGCGTAAATATCTCCAGTTGAGGTTTAATTGTGCTCCAAAAAGTGATGTGCTGTTACTAGAATAGATACGATTGAATCTATCTACTAAAGCATTAGTTTGGAATTCACCTGTTGCTTGGATGCTATTTACATCCATTACTTTGAGCTGATTACCACCAGCATTACGAATTATTACATCTGTTGAGAATAATTTCCTTAATCTTGAAAAAACACTTGTATCAGCCATTTAAATTGAATTATATATTATAAATATTACAGTAACCACCTTATATCTTCATCTTGCCCACCTATATTCATTTGATACGGGTTAGGAACACCATTCATAGTGTAGTTACCTTGAGGATTTGGTCTAACAGTTGCCATATTACTCAAAGCAGCACGTGTTAGATCTAAACCTTGTGTTTTGTATTTTAAAGCAGTGTCACGAACATACATTCCAATAGCAAAACTCATAACTAAGTCATCATTATAACCAGATTGTGCTTCAGGTCTACCATTTCTCCATATAAACACTTTCATTTCTTCAAGAAGACGCTTAGATTGTATGGTAACACTTTTATCTCCAACGTATTCTCTAAATTTATTTACAACTAACGGACGAGTTCTCATAGACATTGTAAAACCTGGTGTCATTCTTGATGGATCATCTGTTCTTTCTAAGTAAGTTTCCGCATTTAACGCCTCACTTTTTGGAGAATAATATAAATTTCTGTATCCTCTTTCAATAATTGCATCAAGAGTTGACCATCCTATGTTAGCATTTTCAACAACTAACAACGCATCATTATATTCTGTTGCAATACTCACTAGTAAATAACCAAATTCTTTTGGTGATATTTGGCTTTTATATTCAGCAACTTGTGTATTTAATTCAGTATCTATAACATGAAATGTTGAAAAGTCTTTACCATCTCCACGAGCTACGTCAGCAACAACCATATAACTTCGTGTATAATCTGGTAGTTCCCATATCCATAAATTACGATCTATACCACGCTTTTCTAAAGGATCTTTAACAGAGGTAGCAAAAATAAAGTCTAGTTGTTCACTATAAAACACAGTATCACCTGAAGTATTAAAGTCACAGTCGCATTCTTGTGCTGCTAGTCGTGGGTCTCCTAGTAATTCATCTTGTTTTTTTCTCCAATTTTCATCACGCTCAGGATGAACATACCATGGGAGTTTAATAGGTAAGAAGTCATTTTGTTGAGCTTCAGCTCTAACCCATGTTTGATGGAACCAATTACCAGTACCATATGGAGTAGATAACACAATTGCTCCACCACCAGTTGCTAAGGTTTGTTGAGCAGATGCCCATATCTCAGCTATACCTTCAATAAAAGCAGCCTCATCTATAATTAGAAGTGACACTGCTTCTGATCGACCTGCGTCACCTGCCGCTGAAACTGCTTTAATTTGAGAACCGTTATTTAATCGTAACGTTAATTTATTATTTTCTTCAGCAGGTATCTTTAACCAAGATGGTAAATTTTCAAACATGAATTTGACTTTTGTCACCATGTTTTTAGCTGTCTCTTGTTTAGTAGCTATACAAAGAACGTTTTTGTCTTTTTGGAAGGTCATTAACCATAATGAATAACCTGCTACTAAAGTTGATATACCTAATTGTCGAGACTTAAGTACTATATCATATGGATGATCTCTCCATAAACGTAGTACTTTTTCTTGAAATGGGTATAAATTAAATATAATTCTACCACGAGTTGGATGCTGAATGTGGCAATACTTTTTCATAAAGTGTGCTGGGTCTTGAGCACATTTTAAGTATTCGTCTCGTATTATTTGTTTTAAGTCTTGACTCATAAAAAACCAATTAGGTTCTAGTATATAAATATATCAAAGACTTAAGTAACCTTTAATTTGTTCAATTCTTTGTTCTGTAGTACCTGAAATAATACCAAAGTTTTTCATATAATATAGATTTTTTTTGATAAAATGTTTGATAGTACTATCAATCCAATCACGATAACCAGCATCAGTTGTTCTAACACCATTATCTTCAATTTGAACTCCTACAGGAGAGACATAGAAAATATAATCATAGTCTTTAATAAATTGACTAGCATATGGAATAAATGATAATTTTTCTACTCCATCAATTGATTTAGCACATTGAGCAAATGCCATCACATCAATTACTGTTCTATCAGTAATAACATTTTCTCTCATTAATTCAGAACAACGTTCAGCTAAGAATATTGTTTGACCTTTTAATGTACTATCAGTGTTTAATGGAATACCTAAATCACGTAAGTATTTACTACGTTCAGTAGCGAAGAAATAATCTTTAAATTCAGGTAATTCTTTTAAAGCATGTACTAGTGTTGATTTACCTACTGACATTGTACCACAGAATCCTATCTTCATATATTGTTTTATTTATAATATAATAAAAAAGGCTTGCAAGTGCAAGCCTAATTTGAAATTTTATTTTAAGAATTAAAAATCAAAATCTTCACCTTCTATGAATCCACCTACATCACCTGCTTCCCATTGAAATCTCCAAATTCCATTATTATCTTTTTGACCATAAACAGGAATATTATCATTTTCTACATCATTATTAGCCCAAAATTCTTCTTTGGTAAGCGTTTCACCCTCATCATAATCCATTAGTATACCATTAGGTTTTTTAGGAGTGCTTTTCCACTTAAATGTGTCCCATCTAGAATCATAGCAGCTGTCAATCACATCAATATATTGTGAATCCATAACCATTAATTTTATTTTTAAGCAATTTCAATCCCTGCTCTTTCTATAGCATTATAGATATTTTTTACTAACTCTTTCTCTTGATTAGTCCAAGTACTATCATCATATGAGTTAGCTTTATTACCAAGAACATTAAATAATTCATTTAAAAAATCCATATATATTTCTTGGTTTAAAGATCCACCAGACATTTGATTTCCAAATTTACTATTTCCATAAGCTTCTAAAGCTTTACGAGCCTTAGTAAAATCTCCACCCATAGCATCCGCTACTGAGTCTACTAAATCTGTATTTTCCATTTCATCATATAATGATTCAAGATCTGTAACAGGGTAAGGAGTTTGAGAGATAATTTTTTCAATAGTATCAAAATCACTTTGATTTTCATTTACTTGTTTAATCTGGTTTTCAGTGATCAAACCAGCCAATTTTTGCATTTTGAGGAACTCTTTGTTCATTGTCTTTTATTATTTTTTAAATTAGTATGTTTTAATATAAATATCAAAAAAAAAACTAAGATCGTGATCCTTTACCTACACTACTTTTAAACCAAGGTAATCCAACTCCATCACGTTTTGCTTTATGGTGACTGTCTTTGTCATGTTGGAAACCATTAATATAATATTCCTTTTTACCATTCGGATGAATTACAGCTGGTCCTTCCCAGTTATGTAATTTTCCATCTTTCATGTAACGAATTGTACCATCTGTTGATGTGTACTTTTTGGTTTCCAATGTTGGATCTAATTGATACTTTTTTACTTCTTCCATATGTTTATTTATTATTTTACTAAATATAACATCATTTTTCCACAAAGCCAAACAAGTGGTTTAGATATTTTCCAAATACTCTATGAAATTTTTATATACAATTCGATAAGCAGGGCGTGAATCTTTTTTAGCTTCTTTTAAAAGTGATACAATATCTTGCTCTGATTCAGTGAGAAGCATTTTAAATTCTTTAAGTGCTATCTCAGCTAAAATAACATTATCTTCATCGCCTCCATAATCTTCAAGATCATTAAGGTATAACTCAATATATTCGTTTAGTTTATTTTTTGAATACTTCATAGATAATCTTTTTAAATTTGTTTATAACTTCTTTTACACCTTCAATCTGGCTATTTAACCATTTTAAACGCTCACCCATACGTTTGCCGTCCATTGGTTTTTCTATATTTTCTTCAGGAATATATTTGAATAACGGCTTCATATATTCATTACCAGTAAGGAATACAAATTTGTCTTTTTGTGGGTTTAAACCTTGAGACTTCATTTGTTTTACTGTTTCATCAGCCCATGCTTCTTTCTCATCTTTAGACATTTCTTTAAGAGTCATATCATATGGTGCTAACTTTTTAGTCATAGGTACTAAATGATGCTTAGCAGAAAGAATAAACATCTTATCTGGTTTGAGTGACTGGCCATACTTTAATGTTTTTTGGAACATTGGAGAGGCAGAGTACAGCTCCTGTGCAGGAGCTGGGTGGTCTAGTTTTGATTTAGTGCAACTTAATAGTACTATCTTTGCCATTAATATTATTTGGTATAAATATTAGTAGGATGTTATTTCTTTAATTACATCTTTACCAATAAATGTATTAACTTGATATTTAAAGCAATCTAAAAATACTTGATTATAAGCTGGGAATTTAGTAACTAAATGCTTTGTTATAGCAGTGAATGACGGACCACCATATCTACCATAACTCCCCATATTAACTTCTTTATCTAGTTTCTTTTTTAGGAATTGATAGTTAGCAGAACCATTTGCTTTTCTTAATTGACTAAAACTACAATATAGATGCATCAGATATGGTTTTGATGTATCATACTCGCAGTTAGCTGTTATTTCTCTAGCCATTTCCCAATTCTCAACATCAGAACTATTAAGCATATTATAAAGAGTTTGATACATATCAAAATCAACTACAACACCTTGATTAATATCATTATTGACTGATGTATCAAAAATAACTTTTAAGTTATATTTTTCAATATTGTCAATTAAGTTTAAGAAAAAATTAATGTTTTTACATGCCTTAGTATTACCATGATGACTAGTAATTATAAAACCAGGCAAAGGTGAGTGTTTTTTAATAATCTCAAAATTAGGATCAAATTGAATCCAATCATTTAGATTTTTTTCAGTAATAACATAGTGGGTGTATGCTTCACCTTTACGATCTTTAACTATATCATTACTATAACCATACTGAGTTGTTTGGTTTCTATATTTTGAAAATTTAGGATTATCTATAATAAAGTCAACTGGGATTATATATAGATTTTCTGATGGTTTGGGGGTAAAATATGATTGTTTAGTTGTTTGATCCCAATTATATTGTTTAAGATCTGTATAGTTTTCTCTAATAAATAAATCACTAATAATAACAGCATCTAATTTATCAAATTTTCTAGCTGTTTTAATATTTAGTTTATTCTCTGTTATGTAGTTTTTTAATTTATATGAAGGTAACTCAGATAATGGTGTTGAATAAACTGTTGTTTTATTTTCAATTTTATTATCTTTATTAGCCTCATATAAAGCTAAATACCGTTGCTTATATGATTCAGGTATAATGCCTGCTACTTTTTCCCAACCATTAGTATGAAATTGTTTATTACGACCTGGGTCAAATATTAGTTGTGCTATATACATAATTATTTACTTAGGAATTTAATTAATGTTTTATTCATCATTAGTGTTTTGAATGAGCTTGAATTGCCATTATAAATTGATTTTACAATTTTGTATTTCAAATCTACAGCAAATATATCTTCATTCATCAAATAAGCCAAACGATCAATATATGATTTTTCTATCTTATTGCTTTTACTATAAAATAAACTATAGTTAACAATACGAGTTGATAGAATTGATGCTAAATCTGCTCTATATTTATCGTCTTTACCAATAATACCCTTTAAAGTATTAAGAATATATTCTTCACTTTCATGATTCATAATAGTATCTGGGGATATAATCTTATCTAGTTTATTATTAATAAACATTGTGAACATTGTAGTGAATTCAGATCCAACACTACCCTCACCAATCATTTGAATCAATCCTAACTCATCATCAAATGATTTTAGTGATGATATTGAATTAAAGAATGTTGATATGCTTCTTGAGTTAGTATTTGTTGATACTAGTTCAGGATGTTTTAGTAAGAAGTTAATACACCTATTATCCATTTCAGCATTCTCAGCCCACTCACTCCAACAATTAATATCAAATTTCAAATTAATAGATATAAATCGTGTTTTTTGAGCGTTATCAATACTATTAACTAAATAATCACCATTGTCAGGATTACTTGTAAGAATAATATGCCAATCTTTAGGCAACTCCCAACTAATATATTGTTGGCGATCAATTAGCTCCATAACAGCTTGAATGAACCTGATGTCAGCGCGATTCCAGTCATCTAAAAGCAAAATACCACCATTTGATTTGCCACTAATCCATTCAGGTGGACAATAACTCATTCTATTTTTACCTGTAAATTTAAATCCTTGTTTGGTATACTCATCAACTGCATGTTCATCTATCCACAGACATTTATCATTGTCTTGGCATACTTCAAATTGACGAATTGGGAAACCTACTAGGTCACCTAACTCCTCAATTTGTGCGAGATTCAACTTAACAAAATTCAAATCCAACTCATTTGCTAATTGAACAATAGTTGATGTTTTACCAATACCGGAATCACCAATTACTTCAACTGCTACAGGTGGTTTGTTTTGTTGTTGTAGATAACGATTGTTATCAATAATATGTTTAAGAAATTGTTTTGCCTCTTTAACATTTAGAGACACTTGTGCATGTTTTGTTTTTTCTTTTTTTGCCATTTGTAACCTTTATTTTAATTAAATATAACAATGATTTATTAGGAGGCCAAATTCATTTTAATAGTGTTGCCCCATCCGTTTTCTTTAATTACATCTAAACTTTCACCATTCGGTGTTATGACCATTAAAGTTGGTTTGAATGATTTAATTTTATTTTCACCTATGAATCCATCAGTTAATATAATTAAACTATTATATTCTTTATGTTCATTAAAATAATGGATAAACGGATTCATGTTTGTACCGCCTCTACCTGTAACAGAATTAGGCATCTCGCCTTTATATTCCCATACATTATGAATAGCAGCGTCACCTTCAGCTACAGTGATTGTTACTCCAGTTTTGTACATATGATGTATCTCAGCAAAAAATCTAGCTAAATCTTCATTAAGAACTGAACCTGATGTATCAATGCCTACAAGTATATTCTTTTTAGTTTTAATTTTTAAGGCTGGATTTTCTTGGAAACGTTTGTTTAGTTTACGTCTTGTTTTTTTAGTATAGACTCGAGTTGATGTACCTGCAAATTTTCTAAAATACGATCTCCAATCATATGATGGTTCACTTTCAGCTAATATATCATCTATAAAACTTTCTAACTCAGATGGAACAAAACCTCTACCCTTATCTGATTGACTTTTAAGTATTTCTTTAATTTGATGTTCAAGTTGTGATTTGGCTAGTTTAGCATCAGCTTCACTTAAACCATCAAACTCACTCCAAGTTGGATGTAGACCTTCACCTTTTAAACCATCCATTAATTGTTGTAGTTTTGGACTAGCTCCACTTTCTAAAGCTTGTTTTAACAAACCATAATATACTTTAGTACCAGCTTTTAAAGGCAAATTCAGTTCAGGATATGAACTTGGTAATAGAAGATCTTTAGATGGATAATACTCCTCAGCTATATATTGATTGATTTCAATATCAGCTGCTACATTATGTAATTCTTGATCTGGGTAGTCATCTCTATCAAGAAGATGATTAAAGCAAATATGGAGCAACTCATGTTTGAGTAGTCCTATTTTTGGTTTATCTCCTGGTAGTGAGTTCCAAAACTCTTCATTAACTGCTAATTGATAATTAATACCTTGTAAACAAACACCAGCTGTTGGTACATCTTTTCTAACTACTTTATTAAGAGTAGATAAGAATACACCATAGAATGGTTCACTAAGCATTAACTGCTTGCCAATTTTTGATAAGTCCTCGTGTATATTCATTATGTTTTTTATTTATATAGTGAATATAGCAAAAAGGCTTGGCAAAGCCAAGCCCTAAACATTAAAGGTTATGTATAAACTTATCAAATTTTAAGCTCCTAATGAATCATAAAAAGCCTCCCATAATTCCTCTTCTTCATATTCTGTTTCAATATCTTTTCCATTTTTAGAATATATATATCCTATCACATCCATTTCTGCATCATAACAACTATCTGGGTCAAGTGCTAAACCTGAAGCTATATTTAATTCAGTTTTTGGGTCAGGCATATCTAAAATCCATTCTTTATCATTAGGTAAATCTAAAAAATGTGAATATCCTACAATATATTTTACTTTTTTACCATCCTTAGTATCAAAGTCATCTGCTAATCCTTTTTCACAATAGAAAAATTTATAACGTTTTTCATTTTGATAATATTCAGGTAAATATTTTACTACTAAATCATTTTCAAAATTAAAATCTTCAAGTTCTCCTTTATCATTAACAAAAGCTTCATTCAATACTTTATGTATTTCCTCTTTAATGATTTGTTTTAGTTGTGATAATTTCATTATTTATTTTTCAATAAATATTCAGAAACATATATTCCTTGAGCGCCACTAACTGTAATACCACGAGCAGATAAAGCATCACCTACAAAGTGTACATTTGGGAATTCACTTAATGACAAATTTATCTTATTTTTTCACCTTTTAAAACTTTAAGTATTTTATCTTTTAATACTTGTTTATACCTACTAGTTCCTTTAGTAATCCCTACAAGAGCTATTGCTTCTTTTTTTAAATCTTCTATTTGACTTTTAGTAAGTCTACCAGCTATTAATGGATCTTTTTCTAATTCATTACCCCAATTAGTTACGCACTGTAGAGGAGAGGAATTTTTTTGATAGAATAAACGATTAGTTAAATCAGATGCATAGTTATTTGCTATACCATTATCAGTGTACCCCGGATCTCCAGGTTTAAGTCTAAATTTATTTATCTCTTCTTTAATAATTTGTTGTAATTCTGATTTTTTCATAGTTATATTTTAGTATAAATATATGAATTATTCTTTATATTTCCAAATAAATCCGTAAGCTGTTTTTTGACGACCTGCGGCACAGTCCGCTATACTATTGCCTGATTTATTTAGATGTTTACCTGCTTCTTGGGCTGATTGGTATTCATTAAGTAGATTATTTTGAAGATCATATTGTAGTATTGGTTTATGATGACTTAAATAATTTTTAGGTTTTCCTCTAAGGGCATCCCCTATTTTATTAGCCCATAATATATTTCTACCTTTGTTTGCTTTACTAATATTTTGCTTCCATTCTTCACTTCGAGGCCCTAAACCTTTACCTTTTCTATTTTTACTTTGACGTTGTTTTACTTCATCTGTATATGCCCAAGTACCTCCTCCTTTAGAATATTCAGTTTGATTAATTATCTTATACCCCAATTTTTTATATTCTTCAATAAGAGTATGTTCATACAGATAAGCGGTTTGTTCATCATCAAAATACTTAATAATTTCCCAAAAGCATTCAACTTTAGAAGTAATATTTTTCCACCCTTTATTTGATTTTTTATGACCTGCTCTATTACCTGTTCCTTTTCCTACATAAAAAGGTTCATTAGTATCTTTTCTAATCCAATGATATACATAATATTTCATAATTATAAATATCACCAGAAATTAAATACTTACATTTTTTTTAAAATACCTTCAGCAATGTAAATACCTTGACTACCTGCTACTGTTATACCTCTAGCTGATAATGCGTCTCCAGCAAAGTAAATATTATTATATGTTGTGAGACTTAGATTATTATAATTAACAAGAGGCTCTGCGGAGACATATTTTACTTCAGGAACATATATCCCCCAATCATCACCAAATTGAAATACTTCATTCATTTGTTCAATAAATGTTTCAATATATGAGAAATAACCACTCATTGCATTTCTAATATCATCTAATGAATAATCATCTACTTGATGAGCTGATACTGTAGCACCCTCAGATGTTAATCCTGGTTTGCGGGTTTGGTTAGGTGAGTAATATAATCCTTTTCCATCAATTTGCAATTTATTTACTACATCTCTTGACCATTCAAATGGATTATCAATACCTTTGATTTCCATCAAAATACCAAAATTGGTCATATCATTTCTAAATTCCTCACCTTTCTTAGCGTGACCATTATAAGTAATATCACCATATGTTTCCTCTACTGCGACGTAAGCTGCGTTATTATTAGTACAGAATGATCTTAATGATACATTATCAAACTTTTGATATAGTTTAAAATCATAGCTAATATCAATTAATTTTTGGAAGTATTTTTGTGGTGCTTCAAAACGTACTCCAATTTGTACTGATTTTGGTTCAGTTGGTAATTTATACTCATCTGATAATTTTTGAGCAAAGTCAATACCTGATTTGCCTACTGCAAATATAAGTTCATCATAATGCATATAGGCATTGGATGTGTAGATTCTACTACGATCAAAGTATATATTTTTAACCTCAGTATTCCATTCAAATCTAACACCTTTGTTTAGCAAATACTGATACCATGTTTTAGCAATCTCATGTAGGTAATTTGAACCAATATGCCATACTGGGAATAAACGTAATCCAAAGTATGGTTTAATGAATTCAGGTTCTGCTTGTGGATCAGAGCAAAAGATTTCTTCTGGTTTAGGGTGAAAACGTCTAAAGTTATTAATAACTTGATCCATCAATTCCATTGCTTTCTCTTCACCACAGTATTTTGATAATACACCTCCAATTGCAGTATGGTATGTTAATTTACCATCACTCCATCCTCCCGCGCCTAACATACCTGTCATTACTTCTTCAGGTAAGCGGTTATGTGGATCATTACCTTTGTCTATAATAGTGATTAAGTTACCAGGGTAACCATTATCAACTAATTTAGTAGCTGCGTTTATACCAGCTACTCCTGCACCAACTATTACTATTTGTTTATCCATTCAGGTTTATTATTTAATTTTTTCCAATCTAATTTTTTAACTTTTATTTTATCATTAATATAAAAATTCTTATATGCTTCTATAGTGTTTTCCTTTCTAAATTCATCAGGCATACATTGTGGTGGATCTATAAATCCATTATTAGGTAAATTTGGTTCATTGTCTTTACACCATAACAATACTTGTTTAGTAGCATGTGTTTTACCATAACGTTTTTCAAATTCATTACAAATTTCTAATCCATGTTTTACTAACCATCTATAATGTTGTATTGATTGTCTTGTCCAAATTGTTGAAGGATGGTTTTTATGAGCTCGTTTATATGGAGCAGTACCACCTGTTTCCCAATGTGCTGTACAACACATTTGAGCAGATTCAATTTGCATTTTACGAATATGATCATCAGCTAATTCTCTAGCGGCGATAATAGGATCAGAATTAATATAAAATATATTCATATTTTTAATATAATAATTCTTTTTATTAAGGCCAAAATAAGCATAGAGAAGGCCCAATCAAATGATTGGGCCACAGCTCCATTTTAGTTTTTAGTTAAAGCGACCGGCTATGAATCGGTCTATATGTTAGTTAAATAACGCAGTACCCATAGTTGTTTTTTCGTTTTGTAGAATCTTGCCTATTTTCCATAATATCGCACCTCCTATTAATCCACCTAAGACTGATGCTCCAACAGCAGCTTGTGTACTTCCAAGCATATCTGAAACCATTTTCATAAGGTTAATGTCAAATCCTTTATCTATAGCCATAGCTACTAGGCTAGGTAATGTTCCCATTGACATGATATTACTCACTCCTAAACCTTGTAAAACTTTACCCGCGGCTTTATCCATAACTGTAGGTTCTTGGCCTGGCTTGTATCCACCTAATTTTCTAATAGCATCATGCATATCTTCATTTAAAGAGATAGCACTCATAGCTTTTTCTATAGTTGATTTAAAATCAGATTTATCTGATCCTCCTTCGGACATAATATTTTTTGATAATTCTGTTTTTTCTTCAGGTGATAGTTTATTTAGTTCTTTAGTGAGTAAAGCAGTTACTTCAGGACTATTAATAAAACTGTAAGCTTTATCTTCTATCTTACTGAATTCAGGGTTATTAGTTATTTGGTTTTCAGTTAAGGCTTTTTTTTTCTGATTATATTGAGCCTCAGTAATAACACCTGCTAATTTTTGCATTTTAAGGAATGACTCATTTAATGCTTTTTCTTTTGGTTCTTCACCTTCCATTTCCATTTTCTCCATTACGTCAGACTCATCAACAGGAGTGTCTTCAGTTTTAGCATCAGTAGTTACTTCTTTTTTACCTTTACCAGCTTTTTTAGCTGCTTTTTTTTCTTTATCTTTTTCAAATTTAGCTTTAGCTTTTTTAAGCTCTTTAATCTCATTTTCCATAGCTTTAACTTTAACTTCATCCAGCATATCAGCTGCTTCTTCTAAGTTTCTAAGGTTTTCGAGTCTAGTTTCACGGGCTAAAATAGCTTCATCACATTTAGCGATGCGAGCTTCCATAGCGGCAGTCTCAGCTGCTTCATCAATTTCTTTAATATATTCTTGAATTGATTCTTTAATAAGAGAACGTAATCTTTCTATTTGCATTTTATTAGGGTTTATTTATAAATATTAATATAATTTTTAAGCGAATAATTTTTCTAAAAACGCTTGTATTTCTCCTGATTTGACAGCAGTTAAAGCACTTTCTAAAGTGGTTAATGATATATTTTTGGCTTGGAAGGCTTTCACAGCTGTGACTCCAGAAGCTACTAAGAAAACAGCTACTATAATATGAAAAATTCCATTAGATATATTATGGGCTTTTTTAGGATCTTTAACAAATTTTTTAACAATTCCTTCAATTGGGACTAAATACAAATGATGTAATTCATCAGCTATATGACTTAATTTAGTTAACCATTGATTATAAGCATCACCTTCATTAGGTTTTTTACCTAACATCTTATTAACTAAAGCACCAGCTGCTTTTCCAAATTTAGCTATTAATCCCATTATAGCAGGAAGAGCTATAATAAAGCCAGCCGCAGTTAATAAACCTTCATTTGTTGGTTGATCAGTGGATTTAGATGCTTTATTTAACTCAGCATCTAAAGTTTTTAATATAGCAGACATTTCATCTTTTACATCATCAACTACATTTTTTTCTGTATCATCTAATTCATATATGTTTTCAATTTCATCTAGTGATACTTTATATTGACTTTCAGTAATAATACCAGCCAATTTTTGCATTTTAAGGAACTCTTTATTCATTGTTTTTTAAACTATTGATTTTTCTACTTTTTGAGTTAATTTAAAGTTTTTAACACCATCTATTTTTCTAACATCCGATAGCATTTTTTGGAGGTCTTCATCTTTAAAACCACCACTTGTCATAAACGGATGTGGATCAACTTTAATTCTTAATATAGAATAATAGTTAGGATTACTAAAAGCTGATGTTTCACCTGATAGATCATAGTCTTTGCTTGATACTATTGTTACTCCAGGTAATGACCTAATATCAGAAAGAATATCTTTTTGGGGGCGTTTTACTGTGTCGGTTTGAAGTAATCCATCAAATTTATATTGAGTGGATTCTTCTTGAATTATATCTTTAACAATATCAGTTAATTTAGTACTTTCACTTACACCAGTGGCATCAAAATCATCAGCTCTTAAATCTGAGATGATATTTTCAATAGTAGTTTGTACCCAATCAATTTGTTGAGGGGTTAATTCTTCATTAATTGCGTTTTCAATAAATGAGAAGAATTCATCATCCCCTAAATCATATATGTCTTGAAAGAAAAATGATTGTACTCTTTTATCATCTGTGTCAGCAAATGCTAAAAAGATATTATTAATAGCTGAGTAGATGAATTTACCATAGCGAATATCTGATGGTTCATTTTTAAGTAAGTCTACTTTTTTAACAGTTGCTTGTTTAGTTTCTTTATCACCTTTAAGACCTCTTTGTCCTAATATAGCGTAATATCCTTTAATTAACTCATGAACTAACATTGGGAAACAAACAGCTCTAGCTCTAATACCTAAAGCTTCAGATATAACAATTTTAGAAGAACCACCAGCCATTTTATCTCCACTAGCAACAGCTGCTAACATCATAGATATAGCATCATCATTATCATATATACCAAATACTTCTCCCATAATTGTACTATACTGATCATACAAAGCCGGGTTAATATCATCTATATGGCTTTTAAAAATACGAAAAAGTTCTTCTAAACTTTTAACAGATGCTCCTTGTGTAATAGCATTAACAACACGACGACGTTTTTCATTTGGTGTTGCTTCATCTAATGAAGCACCTACATCACCCATACCTACAATTTTAGCGTCTATATTTATATTTTCTTGAGTTATAGTAGGATACATCTCAGTAATCATAGAGACAGCTAAATTCTCTAAACGAGCTTTATATGATGATTCAGCTCTTATAATTTTACTTAATAATGATTGAGAAGACATCATAACTTGGATAAGATTTCTATTACCAAGCAAAATTCGAGCACTTTCAGCTGATTTAGCGTTTAGTTTAGCTAATGTCTCAGGTCGAAATATGTCATTATATTCAGCCATGATTATTTTCCTTTTTTAAAACGAGCAGCAATTTTTTCAGCTATCTTTTTAGCTCTAGCTGGTTCTTCTACAGGTTCTTCAGGGGAAATTGTTCTACGAGGTTTTGTTTTAGGGGCTGTTTCAGTACCAGGCTCAGCTATTTCAACATCTGGGGCTGGTTTAGATGGGGCAGTTTGGGGGGCTTCAGAAAGAATTTTAGTAATTTCTTCTTGAATTATTTTTTTAAGTTCAGTAAGTTTCATATTTCTTTTTATTTTTTAATAAATATTTAAGTTCTTTCATATCTTGTGGTTTTGCTTCAGCGTGTAATGAAATTATTGCTTTAGCATTTTCACTTAAATTACGAGCTCGCAATTGATCTACAAACGCACCAGCATTAGGTATTCTAAATGCAGATTCAGCTGTGACTATAAAATGTTGAGCATCTGGTTGAGTAGCAACTGATCCTATTATAGTATTACTTGCTAAACGAACAATATAGAATCTACTTTGTCCTGATGCTATAACACTTATAACTCTACCTCTATTACCTAAAGCACCATTTCTACGAGTAGCTCCTCTATCACTAGAAGTAGGTGTTAGAGCGCCAGTTAAAAATCTATTTCTTACACCTGAAGGTAAAGAGTTAAATCCGTTTGTTAAACCATATTGATTTATTATAGCGGCTATTTCTCCATTAGCTGCTCCTTGAGCAGCGGCAGGAGCAGCGGCTTGTTGGGGAGTTTCTGCTCCAGCTGGTCTTCTTCCTCTTCTACGAGGTTCTTCACCAGCAGGGACTGGTTGGCCAAGATATTGAGCAGCATCACGAGGGGAAATATTAGCTTTAACTAATTTACCTGTGTTAGGTGAAATAGTAAGGCTTGATCTTGAATTTTCTTTATTTAATAAGTAATAAAGATCACCATTAACAACTATTTTATATTTGTTATCATCTGATAATGGTGGGTTAGCAGATAAAACATCTTTTTTAGCATTACCACTATAACTTCTAGTTACCATATTAAATAACTGTTCAGATGTGTAACTTTGATTTGTTTGTCTAAGATACTCAAAATACGCTCTAAGAGATGCTCCACTAAGAGAATAATTTCTTACGTTATACCAATTAAATCTATTAAAATCATATTCTGGTGTGTAAAGTGCTGTTATATCATCACTGTAAGTTATAATGATTTTTTTAGTATTTTCATCATTAACTACTATAACAGGATTTCCATTAGATGTTTTTCTTTTATCAATTGGTGTGGAATTAATAATATTAAAGAAAATATCTTTATTTATTAAATCAGAATCAATATCTTTTCCTAATAATTTTAAAGCATTATTTTGAAGTCCATTATTACCTTCTTCATCAATAAGAATAGATTGTACTTCCTCACTATCAATAGGTATACTAGTTACTTTATCATCTTCTATTTTATAAGAGCTAAAAGTATTAGAATCTACTAAAATCTGTCCATCTTCTGTATCTTTAATTATGAGGGCAGAATCTGGGTTTTCTTTAGCTTTAGCTAGAATTCTGTCTAGGGTTGATCTATCTATAACTTCAGTTGCGACTAAATCCATCAATGAAGTAAAAGGTATAGTATCAATTTCAGGGAAATCTAATAAAAATCTAGAAGTACGTTTGTTAAGTTTAATGTTAGTATAACTATCATCTTCAGTATAAACATCAATTTTAATAGGCTTTATGAGTGTTATCATAACAATAGCCTTGTCATCTTTAGTCACATACATCCTTTGATTAGAAGGAAGTGTATCCCATTTTTTATACTTAGTTAAAAGTTTTTTAGCTACAAAAGAAATTTCATCATCAGTTAATCTTCTAAGACCTACAGTGCCTGGGATATTAGCTATAAAAGATTTAGCATCTTGATTTGAAAATAAATCTAGATGTTGCATCATAGTCTCATTACTAATAATACCATTGTTAAGACATACAAAAGTAGCTATTTGAGGATATTTAGGTAAATACTTAACTACAAACACACTATTAGTTATATCACTGAATATTTGTGAGTCGTTTTTTCTAACAACTAAATATTGTTTTTTAGTTTCAAATGGAAATTTAGTCCATTCTTGAAAAGGAATAGGTTTAGCTCTGTATTTTTGAGTTTCTTTTTCAGCGGAAGTTAAAGGGATATATCTTAATATATTTTTAAGATTAGGAATATCTTGCAGCCAAGGAACTTCAGATAATAAAGATTCATAAGACATTGGTTTAGATTCATTAGGACTATTCATCCTATTAGTATAAACATATCTAATACTATCATTAGGTACATCTCTAACTTGTATAGCCACAAAACTTAGTTTATCATTATCTGGTAGATTAGTATTTCTAGCTAAATAAAATGTTGGATAACCTCTATCAGAACTATATCTATAGTTACTATAATAACCTCTAGTTATACACCAGTTTTCTCCTTTACCAAATCTAATGCAATTACCTTCTTTACTACCGTTATAAATTACAATAGTGTTATCATCATTATTATAAACAACATCAGGTGTGATATCTAATTCAGCTGGTTCATCACCTGCTAAGGAAGTAACTAATTTTATTAATTGAGATAAAGAATATTTACGTAGATCTTTTTCAGTGATTTTAGGTGAATTTTTTAACGCATCAAAACGATTGATATAAAATTTTAATTTATCATCAGTGATAGTGATATTTAAATCATCAGCTTCATCTTTAAACTGCTGCATTAAATTTCTAAGTTCACCTTCAGAATATTCGTTAAGGGGAAACAGATTATAAACAACATGTATTATAAACTTATATATATTCTCCACTACTTATTAATTTTAAGAATTAAAGTATTTTTTCCTTTAATGACTCTATGCCATTCACCTGCTGGTATAAATATGGGTTGGTTTAGGGAAGTTGGTAGTTGGTTTTCAAGTTGTATCATCCAATCTGTTTCTCCTATTATTTCTATTAAACGATCTTCTCTATCACGATGCCATTTAAGTTCAATAGGATCTATATTTTCGTTAAATTCACGAATAATATATTTGTCAGTGACTTCTATGTCTTTATAAGGATTACTCATCATAATTAAATTTAGTAGCATTAGCAGCTGTCCATCTATCTTGATTTTCACAAATCCATGTTTTAGTAGAAAATCTAAAATACGGAGTTTTTAAATCTGTTGATGATGTTTGAGATTGATGTTTCCAAAGTACTCTATTATTAGGTTGGGCTGCAAATTGTCCATTATCTAATTTAATTATATTAAAAGATTTATGTTCATTTGGTGTCTCAGACCAAGAAACATCTAATTCATTTGGATCTGATGAGCATGAATCTATAGTGAATAAATAATAACCAGGGGCTTTAGTTTTATCCTTCATTACTACTTCACATCTAGCGTTTCGTAATCTTTGTTTTTTAATAGTGGTTATATTATATGAAAAACAATCCCACAATTGAAGCCAATCTAAAGGATACAGTTCATTTTCTTTTATATTTGTTTTCCAAACATAAGCATGTAAAGGTAGTTTATCATATAAAGCACCATAGTCATGAATTAATGATTCAAAATATAAAGCTTGGTTAGGGATAGATTTAGCTGAAATCCAATGGGCTGATTCAAATTCTCCTTTTCCTAAAAGTTTTCCATTTTTGTCTAATTCAAAATCATACAAAAATTCTTTTCTAATAAAAACCTCTACTGGAGGGACATTAGTTACTAAATAACTCATTTATTTATCTTTTAATTATTTGGTTTTCCCCCATTTTTTGCCTTTGCCTTTTGTTTTACATTGAGCGGGTGTAGGACGACATGAAGGGTATTTAGCGCGCTTTTCTCCTTCTTTTCTACCACATGGTTTACATTTACCATCCCTACAAGTATTACAATCTACCCAACCACCTTCTTTACCAGGTGTTCCTTTACGTTTGAACCATTTATGAAGTGATTCATCTTCATTTAAATCTTCTTCTTTTAAATCTTTCCAGATTTTACCTTGACGGCATCTAACAATAGCGCCTGATTTGTAAGCAGATGGTTTATCATATTTGCGGTCAGCAATGCGTTTACAGCGGTCTGCTTTTTTCTTTTGCTCCTCAAGAAGTTGTCTTAGTATGTGTGTTAGTTTCATATTACCAGTATCCTGAGAATGTTGTTTTAAATCCTAATAGTTTCGCATAACGAGGCAACGCACAACTCCAGTACGACGCCTTTGTTCTGTCTTTTTTATTAGGACAATCATGTCTTTTTGAAAACGCCTGACGTGCTTTAGGGTTATTTAATTTAGCACGTAATCCACCACCTGCCATACCAAATGATACTTTTTTAATGCGCTTGGTTTTAGGATCTTTAACATAAACATAAAACTTTTTAGAACCACCACGTTTTGGTTTACCTAAAGCAGGTTGTTTCTTTTCTTCTTCTAATTCTGCTTCTGTTAAAGTTTCAATTACCATCATTGGATAATCAAGTGGAACTACTTCACCTTCATATATTCCAAAACGACCTAAGTCTGTGTTTTCAAATAACTTTTTATCTTCACCTTGTAATTCAATAACTCCTTTTTTCCATAATAAGCGAGTTTCGTGGATTAAATCAATGTGAGCTTTAGAACCAGGACGAAATGTGTTATCATGGATAGGTATTTTTTTATCCAAATGATAACGCATGTTCTCTGATATAGGCATAACATATTGTTTAGACTCATTTAGCATAGGAGCATCAGTACATTTATCACAACCACAATCACATTTTTTCTTTTTAGGTTGTTCTGTTAATGCTTTTCTAATTATTTCTAGGAGGCGTTGTTTCATAGTTATTTGGGCTCAATATATATTACAAATCTTACTCTTATTTTATCATCTTTTCCTATAAAGAAAGATTTAGATCCTTCAGATGTTTTACCTGTTAATAAAGAAGTCATTATAAATTTTTTCAAATCTAATGTTTCTATTCCTTTTATTACTTGATCTAATAAAACTTTAGATTCTCCAGTTTTTTCAATTTCATCAACAACATCATTACCTAAAATAGCTCTAAATAAAAGTTGACTAGAAACTACCCTAACATCAATATCTTTTTGAGATGTATTTGAAACAAAAATATAAAATTTATTTGGGTCATTAGTATAAAAACTAGTTTGGAGTTGAGTGTTAATTTTATTATCTTGCATGGATTTAATCTCAGTGGTTTTACCTCCGATTATAACATCCTCACCTCTTCCTTTAGATATTTCTTTTGATTCTACATTTTGAGAGATAGCATAATTTTTAATACAATTTTCTACTTCTCTACCTTTATTAGATAATGATTTTTCAACATATTGTCTCCAATCTTTTATAGTATTTACAGGATTAGGAAATACTTTTTTAATATCACCTAAATCATACTGTTGGTATGTTAAGGTGGCTAAGTCTGTGAATGTTTGGAGTTTAGATATTTTTTTATCTTTACTGGTTAGATCCTTAATTGTAGAATCAAGATCTTCTTCTAAGTAAAGACCTAATTTTTTTAACTCAGATTCAATAATTAAAATATCCTGTTCATTATTCATGTCAGGATATCCTTTAGGAAATTTATGAGCTATTTTATTTAAAAATTGTTCAAACATATTATGCTGGTACTGTTGGTTCAACTTCAGCTGGTTCTTCAGCTGGTGGAGTTTCTTCTCCTCCTTCAGGAGCAGGTGTTTCTTCACCTGTTGGAACAGGCTCATCTGCTGGTGTTTCACCTCCTGTAGGTACTTCAGCTTTTTCAGGTTCTGTTTTACCACCATATCTTAAGATACGAGCGATAGAATCAGCTGCTTGTTCTTCCTCATTTATATTTAATAAATAATATTTTTTACCTTCTACCTGAGCGATCCATGATCTTTCAGTATAGATAAAATAAAAGAATTGTCCATTAGCTAACATTATTTTAAATGTTGTAGGACGTGGGGCGACCCATTGTATATCAGATATAAACATCTCATATTGATCTGTTAGTAAATCTGTTACAACTTTTTTTAATATAGGGAATTTTGTTAAAACAGGAAATGTCTCTGTATCAAAATCAACATCATCAGGTGTGACACCTAAGGTATTATCTTTAACTTTAGAAGCGTATACTCGCTTAGCTATAGTTTGAATTTTATCTATTAATTCCTGTTTACTTGCCATTGTATTAGTCTATAGTGTATTCTAATTTTTCGTCTGTTGGGCCTTGTTTAGTGTTTTGATAACCTAAATATTGTGTTACTGAATTTAGGTAATCATTAGCTTTAGTAAGTTTACTTTGAACCCAAGCTTCTAACTGAGTGTCATCATCTAAAGAGTTCATTAGTTCTTGAGCATTTTGGATGATGTTACGAAGTTCAGATTTAGCCATTTCACCTTCATAATCAAGTTCTTCTTTGACTGCTTTTTTAGAGCGAAGTAGTTTAAAATCTTTTCCGTTTATTTGGCCATCATTATTAACATCAATTTTTTCTTGTTTTTTAGTTAATTTTTTCTTAATAATTTCTTTAAGGCGATCTATGTTTTTCATTTTAACTTGTTTTTTAGCTATTTTTATTGCTCTACGTCGTAATACATCTTCAGCATCAGCCTCATATCTATCTACTGCTGAGTCTAAAGCAGTTGCTTTCATTGCTTGGTAAATATCTTCTGCTCTATCTTGAATAGCTTGAGATAATTCACTTTCTTCTTCTTTAATAATACCATTTTCAGCAGCGTATAAAGCTCTCATATATTTTTTAGCTTTACCAACAGAAGTAGAACAGCCTTTTTTTTCACCTGTTTCTTTATTGTATATACACTTACCTTTTCTTTCGTATGGCATATTAATCAATTTTAAATAAGAATAAGGGGGTCATCCCCCCTTATAACTTATTGCGGTTCATTACTTTGCTTTGTCTTCTGCGACAGAAGCTTTACGGTATTCGGTCACTAACTTTTTCAGATCGCCAACCGCCTTACGGGCTCTACCATGAGCAGCCTTAGACGCTTTAGAGTGTTCAGCTGAAAACTCGTTCCATAAACCTTGCATTTGTTCAAATAACTCTTGAGTTGTCATAGATTTTATTGATTTTAAATTAATATAAATTATACTTGATCTCCAGTTCCTGGGATTTGTGTTTTCAGGAAAAATAGAGCTGTATTTCCGATTTGTCTTACTAATTTGGTTTTATTTTCACCATCAGGCATTTCTTTAGCTGCATCTAAAGCCATTTGTAAACCTTGACCTATACGTTTTTCTGTTGAATCACCTCCACTTAAATCCATATCTGGTTCAGTTGTAGGTTCAGCAGCGGGCTCAGTAGTAGGTTCAGCAGCTGGTTCTTCAGCTGGCATGTCTAGGTTTAGTTCAACATTTTCCTCAGATGGTGCTTCATCTTTCTTGCGCTTTTTCTCCATAAGAGAAATCTCTTCATTAACCAACTGAGTTATTAAGGTACGTAGTTTTTTTTCCATTTAGTAAATTTATTATAAATATTAGCGATTTTTAAGTCTAGATATAACTTCTAAAGCTAAATTTTTTTTACCTTGTTCTTCAGGAGTCATAAAAGTATTACCTAAACGAGCATTTTCAGCATCTTGGGCTTTTTCTTCAGGTGATTGTTCACTTTTAAGTCTCTTTAGAAGAGCTGTAAGATATTTTTGTATGGGGTCTTCACCTTCATTTAAATTAGCGGTTCTTAATCTATCAAGATTATCCATATATTCATCTATATCATTATCATCAAAACCATTAAATTCTAAAGATAATTGAATAATCATTTCAGCATCTTCACTCATTTGTGAACCTACAGGATACATTCTAACATAATCATCTACTAAATCCCTAAGGGAAAGACCATTTGGGAAACCTAATTCAGGTATAGCATCTAATGTATATGTGTCTATAAATGATTCTATATCTTCCGCTCCAGGGAGATTTTCTTTAACTAATTTATATTTGTAAGCCATTATTTTAAATATGAAAGTTTATATATAGTTGATTTGATTAATTCAGTCACAGTATCAATTTGGTTTTGTAGATAACTGTCTTCTGTTACTTCATATGCTTGGTAAGCAGCTTCACATAATGTTTCAAGATATGCTACAACTTGTTCTTTACTCTGGTATTGTTTTAGATTAAAATTAGTATAATCAGTTATAATACCATTTTTACCTTGATATGACTCTACTAAACCATCAATTAGATCAATAATACCTTCATAATATTTTTGTAATGCTTTATGTTCAGCATATGAAGGAGTTTGTAGATGGAAAATGTGGGTTTGTGTTCTTGAATGGAACAGATATGAAATAAATTTAGAAAACTCCATTATTAGTGTTTTTTACTATTTAAATAATTACTCATTAGGTTACCTATAGCACCTACTTTCTGACGTATAAATATCCATTCATTCTGAGTTAGTTTATGTTTTTTATGGACATAGTGTAGACCCATAATACCAATTATTCTATTGTCTAAGCCTTTGATAGCTAGTAAATAAATAGATTTACATCCTGGGCCATCTGCTTGATATAAATCAAGACCATATGTTGGTCCATTATTCATATCTTCAATAGCAATTTCTCCTTTTTCATATAAGACAGAAAATTGTTTACTGAATAATGATACAGGAATGTTTTGGAATAGTGTCTTTAATGAATTAGTATCTGGAGTAGTGATCTCATAAAACACTGAAAATTTCTGGATGGATTTACCTGTGGGGTAAAAATGGCCTCCATTATGGAATTGAGCTATATATGCTTGATCACAGTCTATTTCTTGCAGAATAGCGTCAAGTTGTTGCTCAATAATTTCATTATGCTGTATAGCATCTTTTAAAGGATCATTGTTAATTTTGCTAATAAATCTTTTTTCAACCCATTTTACTAGTAACGGACCAAAAATTGAAGTTGTCAACGCAATAATGATCGGAACAATAATTTGAATCTCACTCATTTTTTTAAGCTTTGTAGGTATTTAATTGTTTCTTCTTTATTTTCTAGCAACTTTTGCTTTGAAGAACCAACCCAACGCTCTACATCTCCTGCTTCAGTGACATATGAAGTATTGGATTCACTTATTTCTTCATCAATCCAAATATTAAAATCATTTATGATTCCATCTATGTCTGAATTGATGATGTGTTTCTCATAATCGCTCCATAAACCTTTAATTCGTAATTCTGTTTCAAAATCAACTTGACAATCAAAACATCTTTTATATTGAAGATAAAACAACTTATCATTTTGCTTTTTCATGATGTTATTACAACAAGGACAGAAAAGTGGCAAATGAATTGATTCTTTTGCTTTATCTAGTTTAGTAATATTTTGTTTAATTCCATTTTTGATAGTCCAAGTACGACCATCAGCTTCCCAGACATCTCCTTCCTCATGAAACTCTTGTTGTTTAGTATAACCTGTTCCGACAGACGTTTTTTCTCCGTATTTACCTTGCATTAGGTTACGAAGTCGTTGCACGTCCCTTTGTTGGAACTCTTTTTTTAAAACATTATCTGACATACTTTATTTTTTAGTTGAATTTTCCCATCTACGGAGATAAATATTTCCATCTCTGTAAGCTTCAATTTCTAATTCTTTTAAATAATCATCTTCATTAACATTTTGACCTTTAATACCTTGGATTCTACCTTCAAGGTTTTGTAGATGATGAATCATCTCATGAGCATATGAACGTAATACATCTTTTGGATGACGACCATAAGTGTATAAAGTAATACATTTTTGGTTTGGGTCATAATGAGCTGTACGTCCTAATATATCAACAGCATTTTCTTTATCATCTTCAATAAAATTAATATCAGGTAATGGCTCAATATTTAAACCATTATCCATCATAAACATTGTTAAAGATATTAATTTGTCTTTAAATTCTTTATTATGTTCTAATCCTTTTTTAGTGATATTAGATACTACAATCTTATCTTTATGTTTATCAACTTTAAAATCAGATGGTACTACATTTTGAATATGATCTTTATAATAATCAACCCTAGATGATTCTGAAGAGGTGTTTAAGTCTATATCTGGTAATGGTTCAAAATTTTCTGATTCAGAAAAACTAAATGTTTTTTTCTCTTTAGGTTTCATCCCAGGAGAAAGTATAGTTGTAGCTAATATTTTACGTATATTATCAGATACAAATGGTATACTAAATCCAGTATATTCATCTTTAGCAACTATAGCAGGTTTTGGTTCCCCAGGTTCATAGTTGTTAATTAGATCTTCAAATTCATCTTTGAATTCATCTTTTGCTGCTCCTAATTCTTGAAAAAAATCTATTAAATCTTGTTTACTAACTCCACGTTCATTAGCTCTTTTAACAAAGTGATTGTCTGTTCCTTTATTAAAAACAACATCTGTATCTAATTCTTCATCAGCTATTTGATCAATATCTTCTAAATCTTTATTATTTATATATTCATCTAAAAATGATGTTATTTCATCACCTTCATCAATATTATCTAAGCCTAATACTTGTCTATATTCATCTGAAGTAATCCCGTCTGGTAGGAAAGAAATTATATCCTGGTTATTTTTCAAAGCTGCTCTTAAGTCAGTAGCACTTAAATTTCCAGCTGACCCATCATAATTTTTAATAATTACATTTGAAGGAGTGGATCCAAATCTAGCAAAATCTTCTTCTTTTCCAAATACCCCTATATATTGTTGTTCAGGATTGTTTTTAAATAATTCATAAGCTGCAGCTACAGGACTTGGTGAAGGTACAGGTAAAGATGAGTCATTTGATAATAATACTTTAACATTTTTTGGAAGATTAAGTGATTTAAAAATACTTAAACTTTGATCTGCTGATATAGGAATTTGGGTTTCAAGTTTTTCTCTACTTTTCTTATCAGTACCACTTGGTTCTGTTTTTGGAGACACTAAGACAAGTACTTCATCAGCATCATTAGCTGCGGCTTTAATTCGAGCTATATGATCTTTATGAGGTGGTTTAAATTTGCCTGGGAATACTGCTATTACTTTTTTAGATTGATTTTCATCTTCTACAATAATAGTTTCTCCCTCTATAAATGGTTTAATTAAACTCATTACTAAAGGACTATATTTACCTTCTAAAGCGGCTACAGCATCTAGTGATTGTTGTTTTTTAATACCTTTTTCTCTTGTAATTTCAGTATCACCAACTCGAATATTTCTAGCAAACATTCCTTTAAGTCTATCTATTGATCTTCTACTTTTGAATTTTTTAATTTTTTCAACTATAGCTTCAAATTTATCTTTTTCAATATCAATACCTAAAGAAGCAAGTAAGGTTTTAATATCAGAAAATTTATTAGATTTCCATATTTCTCTTCCGTCATTTTTACCTATAGGAACAATCCTTAAAGATAATTCTGAAGTGTTCAGGTTAAAATCATATTCTTCTCCTTCACCTGGTTTTTCAATATCTTGAGGGATGTTTAGGTTTCTAAATAATTGTTCTATTTGTTTTTCATCTAATTCTGTAAATATAGTTTTAGCTAAACCTAAAGCTAAACCTTGTTCTTGAGCAGGTAAATCTAACATTCTGTAAGTAAATTTACCTTCATCTTCAGAAGACGTAACAACATTATCTATTTGAACATACTCATTTTCTCTTCCAGATATTGGGTATAAAATAGAGACTATAGAACCATGTATGAAATATTTTTTATTTTTCTTATGAGGGATTTCTGGGATTTTTTCTACTTGTTCTAGGAATTGGGCTAATTGCTGTTTAAGTTCTTTTTTATCACCTCCTGGGAAGGATATAATTATGTCAATGTCTCCAAAGGTATTTTTTTCAGGTCTAGAACGAACCCCAGTAACATTATAAGATTTATCAAGACCTAATGGTTTTAAAACATTATCTCTGTAATCTCGAATTGTTGCTTTTAAATTTTCTTTATTAATGGTGATACCACCTGCTGCTCCACTCATGTTATTTAAATATTATCAGGGACATACGCATTTGCTCTTCGTAACGCTTCCTTAAACATTTCTAATGTTTTAGTTTGATCTTCAGGTTTAAGGTTAGTCTTAATATAACTCATTAATTTATCATAATTATTAATTATCTCTAAAGTTAGTGGTTGTGTTGGTTGATATTCTTGATTGAATACTTCTAAAGCACCTTGGGGTTTATCAGCAATAACATCACCTGTTTCTTTACGTATAAATCCTCTACCACTTTTAAAAGTATAACCTGTAGCAGCAAACATAGCTAACATTAATTGTCCTCTATGTAAACCTTTAATTTCAGGATTATCTTCAGGTAATTCAGAATTGTATCTGAATTTTAACCAATCCATATCTCCTGTGTCTATATCAAGTTGGGCTCTTGAATCTAATTTCTCTCCTGTTGGAGTGTACTGTGGGTATGAGAAATGGATAGTGCCTCCATTTGCTGCTTTATCACTAGCATATATATCACTACCAGCATTGTTAATTTTACTAACAATTAAGCGTATTAAAGCATTAGTTTGAACTGCTTCATCAGTAGCTGTACGAGATGATTTCTTTGTTTTTTCATACAAAGCATCATATTCATTTTGATTAATACCCCATCCATTAGTATCAGCTTTTCCATCTTTAAATAGATGTTCTGATGAGTAGGCTAAGTCAACGTCTCCAGATTTAGGTTTACTACCGGTTGAGCCTAACCAATTACTTTTATCAGTTAATGGAGTAAATGTTGCTTTTTTATTAGGAAAAATTTTACTTAAATCACTAACAAATTTTTCAACTGTAGGTTTAATATTATCTAATACTATATCTTGAGCATCAAATTCTGTACCTTTAAACACATTTCCACCTTCATCGATAAGAACTTCATGTAATAGCTTTATTAAAGAAATCATTCTTGAGTTTTCTCATAAATATTAGGGTCTAGTTGAATCTCAATAGGGAATTGTTCAGAAGATGGTTTTGGGTTAGGATATTCAAGTTTAAATAATTCATGTATAGAATTAAATAATTTTAAATTTTCTTCAAATGTGCGTGTTGGTTCATATATTTCCCATCCTTTACCTTGAATTTTATCCCCTTTTCCTTCACCACGTTTAGAAGATTTTAACCAGATGATACCTGTTTTTTCTATTTTTTCTTCAAATGTTTCATTCCATGCTTGAGCATAAGCTGCTAATTGTAAATCCATAGATGTATGAATTGAATTTGAAGTTTTAATATCTAATAACCATCTTACTCCATCAATTTCAACAACTAAATCACATGTTCCTGCATATTTATATTGATCTGAGAATAAATGAATTTCGCTTTCGATTAGGATAGGTTTATATGTAGTCCAAAAATCATGGAATTTAAGAATTAATTTCCATACATCCATTGAGTAATTAGAGTATCCTTCTTCATTTACCCATTGAATTTTTTCTCCTTTAAGATATTTTTCAATAGCATCATGTACTTGTGTACCTTCATCCGCCGCTTTTCTAGCTATAATATCAGCGTTATGTCCTACATCTTTAAGCCAAGTTTCAAAAAATTTACCTTTAGGCATAAATTGTAATATACTAGTAACAGAAGGGTAATAATCTTGATTTCTACTATAAAATCTGTTATCAAATACATTTACTCTTTTTGAAGTTGGGTCTATATTAAGTATACGAGTTACTTGTTTTTTATAGACATTTACATTTTTTTCTATCATACTAGTTCTAGTTTTTTCTCAAATAAGTTTGAGAATGTTAATGGTTGGGTTGTTTGGATTAACTTAGTAAAGTTTTCAAAACCCATTTCACTTGGGTCTTTATCTTTTAACTCTACCAAATAAACCTCTTTTCCTTCATTTAATAAATCCTCACAAAATGAAAGAGCTTGTTTAATAGCATCTTTATCTAATGCTATATATATTTTTTGTACTTGTGAAGTAACGAGTTTTTTCTTTAATTTATCCTGGATGTTTTTGCCTAGTAATGGTATTACATTGCGTTTAATAGCCATCATATCAAATGGGCCTTCACATAAAATGATAGGTACATTCCAGTTTATAAAAAATTCAAATGGAACAATATTTCTTGATACATTTGGATTCTTATATTTGGATCTAGAAAATTCTTCAAATCCTCTAGAGGTAAAATAATTTAAATTACCTTTTTCATCATATGAAGGTATAACAATCATATTAGAATAAGGTCCATGCTCACAATAACCAATGTTGTATTTTAGGATATCATATTTGGTAATACCACGGCGTTTTAAGTAAGCTAAAGCGCGTCTACCAACAATATTATTTGAAGTCACATCAATTAGCGGAATAAATTCTTCAGGTAGTTTAACCTGCTCTAAATTAACTTCGGTATGTTCTGATTTGGAGGTACCTACTAAAGAATATAATGCTTGAAGCTTATCAGGTGTAGTTTCTAAATGTTTAAATAAACGTGATAATTTTCTACCTTTAGTATTACATACCCAACAATGCCATGGGTTGTCACCTTTAGCATTAGTATCCATGTTTACTTCGAGTTTAGGCTTATGATGTTTACAGAACGGGCAAGTGTATGCCCGATTGTTTTTAGAGGTATTTTTACCTTTACCTAAAACAGAGTCCACTAGGGTTACTAATAACTGGTTTACCATACTTGTATAATGTATGAAAACTATTTAAGAAACAAAGTCTTTTTTAAAAAACTTTCCTAATATGTTATCATTATAACTATTTGCACGTAAAACATTATACTGGCATTGGTAATAGACTTCCCAGTATGTTAATTCTTTTTTAGTATTAACTATTTTGATAATGTCTCTTTGGAATGCTAGGTTACCATTTAATTTTATTTCTTCTAATATTTCTTTATTAGAGCCCCAATATGTTAGCCAATCAGATTCTTTATGTACTTTTTTAGTAGTTGCTTTTCTACCAGGACCAGATTGTTCAGCTAGTTCTTTTTTGGTGAGTTTTTTCTTTATGTTATGGTAAAGACTTTTTTTACCAATATAGAATTTACCTGTCACTCTATTTGTGATCCTATAAATAAATCCAAAGCTATCCTGTGGGAAATCTTCTATAGATTTAAATTCTTTAATTTGAGCATTCTCATACCAAAACCAGTTATTCATTGTAACTTATTGTTTTAATGTTTTCACCTAAATCAGATAATCTTTTTAATTCAAAACCACTTAAATTTTTAGTCTCTTTTATAGCATAATTTAAAACTACTTTAGCGGGATTAGATAAAGATTTAGGAGTTTGATTATCTCGAAGTGCTTCAAGATACATTCTAGCTTCTTTCATAGCACCTAATTCTTCTGGGGTTTTAGTTGATGCTCCTGCTTGGTCTAATTCTATTAAATATCCTATAAGAACTTGATATGATTCTTCAGCTGAGTATGAAGTTTCTGTTTTTTCTTTAGAAGGCATATTTTGGACTGTATCTTGGGCTTTTAAACCTAAACCTAAAGAGCCAGCTAAAGAAGCTAATCCTACTAAAATGTTTTCTTTCCAACCTTCATCTATAACCCCACGTTCGTTTAATACTTTAATAATTTCTTCTTTTATAAGTTGTTTTAGCTCAGATTTTTTCATATTTTAAAAGTTTAAACCTACTTGTATTAATAGTTCATTTTGAAAATTTTTATTGTACGGTCTAGGGAGTTTAGCTGTCGCCATTAACTCATTATTATCATTGTATAAACCAACAGTTGTAATATATGTTTGGGGATTATCATACCAATCTTGATTTATTATTAAACCTGAACTACCTGAAATAAAACTTGGGTTCATGGAGTAGTTATATTGAGCATTTCGGGCTCTTATAAAAACATGGTTAGTTGGGGTTGGATTTAAAGTACTTAAATTAAAAGGAGATGCTAACGCGTTAGTGGTAAGAATTAATCCAGCATCTGGAAGGAAAAGTCCTACAGGAGTACCATCTCCATAACCAAATCTAAAGGGACCAGATGTTATTCCAGCTATATTATAAGCTCTTCCACAGTTTAATATTCTAGGAGGTCTTATATTACTATCATCTGTGAGGTTTCCTAAACGTAAACTACCTGGAGAAAGAGGGAGAGGAATATTTTTTGAAAGAGATATAACATTAAATAAATTTGGCACACTGTTATTCCACTCAATATTAGCATTAGCATCTCCAACTACTATATTACGAATAGCTCCATATATTTGTCTAACTGTAGTACCATCAGCAGCATTTTTTTGGGCTGTAGATAAACCAAATTGTATATTTCCTGGAGTGCCGATGTAATAATTAGTAACATTATTAAAAGTAGAAAAATCAAATGAAGGTGATATTACAGAATCACCATTCTCATCTCTCCAGCATGATATAGAGAGATCATCATTACTAAAAACAAAATCTGTAGGGTCTATTCTTGTTAGCGGCATATTACTTATCCATATTAATAACTATATTCATATCAACTGTTCTACTTGTGGGTATAGGTTGAGCTAATTTACCTACAGCTAATAACTCATTATTTGTGTTATAAAGACCTACTGTGGTTATATAAGGGGCAAAAGCAGAACCTGTCATAAAACTTTCAACATCACCACTAGTGTTAACGGGTGCTCCATTTGAGTTTACAGGGTTGGTAAGTTCATCACCTGCTAATAAAGTTGGGTTTAATGAATAATTAAATTCATCTGGTCTAATAGTACATTTATATTGAGTTTCATAAACAGTTCTAGTAGAGCGAAAACCTACATTTTGGTTTCCTGTTGGACCACCAGGTTCTGTAATGATGATTATACCATGAGTATAAATTACATTACCAACATATTCAGCATTACTATTAAATAAATTACCTTGACTATCATCAACATACCCTGAAAGTCCTATACTTCCTGGTTTTATACAGTCTCCGAATAATGATTGAGGTATAATTCCTACAGATATAGTATCGTTTGCTCCAGTTGGAAAATTTTTAATAGGATATAAACCACTTTGTAAATAGTTATCATATCTACTATTAACATTAGCTGTTTGACTACCTTCAACTACATTTCCTTGATTATCAATTTCAATAGCAGGTTGAGAATCATTAGGAAAAGTATTACTATAATATAACTGCTTTATAGAAGCATACACTAATGAAGCTGAAGGCCAAGGAGATGGGTTAGTTTCATCATCATCAGAACCATAAGTAGTGTTTTTTCCTTTTAAAAAAGTAATAGTAGCTGAATTAGCAGCGTTTCCATATACTATTAAAGGAGATACAATTATATCCTGTGATGTTAATGATTTGAAGGCACCCATTCATTTAAAAATCTAATTTTACTCTTATAAGAGCTTCCTTAGTAAAGTCTTTTTTAAGTGGTTTTGATAATTTAGCTACTGCTAATAATTCATTATTATCATTATACATTCCTATTGAAGTAATATATGTTGATGGATTTTGTACGAAATCATTAAACAATATAGTACCCGCACTAGCTGAAACTGAAAAACTTGGGTTCACTGAATAATTAAATTCAGCATTTCTAGCTCTACAAAATACAAAATCTGAAGTTACAGTTTCTTGGCTTTGAAGATAAAATGAAGTTAAATCTTCTCTTAATTGTTCAGGATTATTATTATCAGTATTAGATTGTCTTAGAGTATCTATACCTGGAAGAGAATCAGGATTTAAAATTATAATTCCTACATCTGGATAAACATAGCCATATACTCCTGTGGTTAAAGATGTGGGTGTTACTCCATCACCAAAACTACCTGACCCTAATGTGAATCTTCTTCCAGCACTTGTGTAATCTACAACAGGAGTTATAGTACTATTATCTGTTATGCTTACACCTGATACTAATCCATTAATTTGGAGACTACCAGGCATGATTGCTTGTTTATAACGAGCTCTATTAATTACTATAGCATAAAAATTTTCATTAGTAGCTGTTCCTCCAAAATTAAAAGAAGCGTTTTCATCTTCTCCTAATAATAGATTTACAAATTGCCCATAAACTGTTCTTGAAGGTGATAACCCATCAACTCCAGTATTGTATAATAATGATCCGGAACCTTTAGAGTCACCATAAGCTATAGCGAATTGAATTTCAGCAGCTGCATTTGAATTAGGATCTAAATTATATACATTTATATAATAATCTCCACTAGGACCAGCAATTTGAGAGTTAGAAGGAACAAAAGTTGTTAATGATGCTGAGAAGTTTGACCAAGCTGGGGCTACAATAGATTCCGCGCTTACTAAAAAATCTTCAGGGTCTAATCTTTTAAATGACATATTTTAATATATTAACAATTTGTATTTTTATTTAATTGAACAGGAACTGTTATCCTAGCTCCACTGTCTCTACCAATTACAGTTAAAGAAGTGGATAATTGAGTCACACCTTCAGGGAATAACACATTCACCGTTGTAGCTGTCATATTGATAGTAGTACCTACAACTGTTTTAGAAACAGCTGCTCCTAGTGTGGTTGTTGAGTTTAAAGCAGTTGCTTGTGATGTGTTGATACCTACACCATTAAAATTACTTAATAAACGAACATCACCGATAGTAGCAACATATCCTGATGATTCAAAGGTTTGTGTTCCACCTAAATAATTAAGAGTTTGAGGTGTAATAGCTATTGAAGCACCTTGATATAAGGATATAACTTGATAACCCAAATCTAGGATTGGAAGTTTAGAAGTACCTCTAGGAAGAGTAGTAAGCAAATATTTCATTGCTTGAGTTTCATCAGGAATGGCTTCTAAAAGAGGCATGTTATCAATAGCTTGACCATAATAAGCTGATCCCAATGGGTTGGTTGGGTCCCACATTGTATAATCAATCTCATCATCTGCTAAAGCAAATTGTGTAATTCTAAAAGAACCATCATTTCTAGCTAGCAATTCTCTACCTTTTCTTGTTAAAATAGCATCAACTGTAACTATTGAATTATTAAGATATCCCATTTTATATAGATTATTTTATTATAAATATTATTGAATTATTTCTTTTGATGTTAAATCAGTGATTATTTTATCATATTTTTGTACTAATTCTTTAGATATAAATTCAGGTTGAAGGATTCCTGAATATGCTCCTCCAGGAGCGTCTTTTTTAACATCTAAAACTACATATGTACCATCATCTATTACTCGATAGATACAAAAATGACTAGATATTACACCTGAATTAGAACCTTGGATTGTTCCTACATTAGGTGTTATAGTCATACGTAATATAGTATAACCTGAGTCATCATATAACGTGATATCATTTATGGTATAATTTTGTTCTTTATTATATTCAAATCTAATTTTATCTCCGCGTTTAACATCACTAAATGGTATTTTTATTTCTGAAAATCCAAAAGCTGATGAGGCTGGGTCTAAAGTTTGTATTAGTCCAGGATTATTATATATTTGAGCTGTATTAACATCCCAAAAAACATAAGAAAATTTTTCATCAGGGTGATCTTCTATAGAATTAAATACTCCACCTCTTAAATAGATTGAATTCACTCCATCTATATATTCAGGGCCTTCTTCTGGGGTATAAGGGGCATTTTCTTGTTGGATTAATAGATATGAATCAACACATCCATTATCTGTACCTACAACAATTCTATTTGAATCACCCACACCTGATCCATTAAGATCATAAAATGCTCTATAAACATCATTGATAGAAGCGTCTATCCAATCTGATTCAACAGTATATATTTTAGGAGCATTTATAGGAGCAACTTCTATAGGGATGTATCCTGAATCAAGAATAATATTATCCCCAGGTACTGTGGTGTTACGATTAATAGTGAGTCTAATAGTAGTATAAAGAGTTCCTACTGTTGGAGTAGATATAGCTAATGATAACTTAAGTTTTATTCTAGTATTAGCATTAAATGTACTTTCATCTACTGTGATAGTACTACCCCCAAAAGTATAATTATCTCCATATACTTCTTCTCCCCAAGTTATAGTTTGACTATTAGCTTTACTAGCAGAAAAAGAAGTATTAAGTCTAAATAAACCACTCATATTAGCTACTGGAAGAGGAGAAGGTGGGGGAGGGGGGATAAAACTCATAGTAGTTATATAATCTGATGTAGCTGGTCCTGTTTCTGTAACTAAAATAGGTACTATTCTACCAACATGAGCTATAGTATGAGTACCTTGTAATATTTCAGCATTAGGTATTGTACCTATTGTTGGATCAGGTTCTATTAATTTAACTGTTGCTCTTTTACCAACTTCAAAATTATCTTTTAAATTATACAAAGGTACAGCTTGAGGACTATCAACTATAGTAAAAGGTTCAGGATTAACAACATTTCCTTCAGTGTCAATTAAATACTTTATAAAATACGCTGTTCCATCTATATATTCAGGGCCTGTACCTCCTACACCATCAAAGTAAGCAAAATATGTTTGATTTTGTTCTGCTACTGGTTGGTTAGGAGTGGTTCCATAGTTAAATTTTTGGGTATCTAAAACATCTTTATTACTAGGATTATTTTGGGCATAAACATTAAATGAAGGCATAATCTTTATTTTTAATAAGGTTTATTAAAATCACGTGAACTTTGTCTTGATCCATTATATCTAATATTAGACCATGATTTTGAATAATAGTTTGAGTCTTGAGCAGCGGCTTTATCAGCTGTGCCTGATATGAGTAGTTCAAAGTTATATGGGGTTAAAATACCAGACCCATAATCTACTTTCATATAGTGAGTTGAAGTAGTGTCTCCTACAGTATTATTAATTATAGAATTATATTCATTGTAATCCCAAATAATGTTTGTATAAGGGAATAAATCTATATAATCAGTGTAACTAGAATTAGCTTCAACACTAGTGGGTAAATAGTATGGTGTTATTGAATAATTATAAAAATCTACACCACCATCAACCGCAAATCCACCAAGTTGAGTTGGAGTTGAAATCCAAAAAAGAGATGTTGGTGTTTTATATGGTATAATAATATTTTGAAGATTAGGTAAAATTTCAACATTATCAATACCATTTATACTATTAGAGGCAACTTTTAAATATTCTAAATAAAAAACAGTTTGATATGATGATGGGTCTCCAGGTCTGCCAAAAATTTCAATTTGTTTTTTTCTTACCCAACCAACTATTTGTCCACTACTTGGGCTATAAGATCCTCCACTAGTTATGAAAGTTTCTAAGGATACATCATCACTATAATAATACCTAATCTGATAAAGAGATTGTTGAGAGGTAAGATATGATTTAACATATTTAAAAGAATTATTTGGATTTAATTCTCCATTAGTAACAATAGTTTCTTCTTCTCTTATAGGTCCAAGAAGAGGATTATATCTTCTAATTTTAGTTGGAAATATTGGAAGTTCTCCGTTATAAAATTCAGATTGATCATTATGAAGTTTACTAATTGGAGGACCCATGGGGGTTTTAACAAATTCAGTCCAAGATTGGGTGTTATTTAAACGGGGTGTTAAAGAGTTATAATCATCAAAAGTGCCACCTGTTCCTCCTTCAATAAAAGCAGTATCAATATATCCATTATATATACTACTAGTTATAAAAGCTTGAGGTTGTACAATTTTACTTCTATTTAATAAGTGAGGTTTAATAGTAATACCTGATTTTAGATTTGTTCTAGCAGGAATAAAATCTTTAATCATATTAAATAATGAGTTATCAAAGTATTTTATTAAGCGAATGTAAGTTGTAGGATTAAGTTCATTATCAACTAATAAGCTAGCTGCCTCACTATATAAATCAGGATAATACGGTAAAAATGTTTGTGATGGATCACCAATATATGTTCCTATATCAAAGTAAGGTAAATTACCTGGCTGTTTAATAAAATTATCTATGTCATTTTGAGGTGAAAATGTTATTTCTACAGCATTAATACTTGGTGATAAACTACGATCAGTATTATAATTTTCAAGTATACTTTTTTGAGATGATAAAACAAATTTAGGTATAAAAGCATAATTAGCATCTGTAGTACCTGGAGGTATAATAGGAGGGAATGATTGAGACATCTGAGCACTGGTAAGGATTTGGATATTATCAGTGACAATATCTTGAATACCAGTTGTGGGGGTTGATGTATTATAGGCTCCTCCAAATTCACTTACTTTTAAAATGGAGCTAGTAATACCAAACATACTAATAATATTTTGCAAACCAGCTACTGTTCCTTTAGATTTTAACAAATAAGGTAAATTATGATAAATACGCTTATACATCTCTTTATTTACATCGTCTAGAGGAGTATAATATGATTCTTGAGAAGCAGTTAAATAAAATTCAACCTGTTCAGTATCTGGGGGGCAAGGTGTTTTATTAGTAGTACGAAGGTAGCTTCCAGAATTAAATCCTGTAAAAGCATTAAATAAATCACTAGTAGAAAAATTATTTTGGTATATTTTTAAACCAAATGATCTAATAGCATCAGCTACTAAATCTTTAGATATACCATATTCTAAACGGTTATCACCACTATATCTGTTTGATACATCTTTATAATAAATCCATATATTATCATAATACTGTCCTACCATATCAATAAACACTTTGTAAGGTTCATTTTGAGGATCATCTGTTAAATAAGTAGGTATAGTATTAAATAAATAATCTTTATTATTAGCATCATATAATATTGCGCTTCTTATAGAAGAAGAATACCAGGTTTGAACATTACTATCAACACTAGGATATAAAGCATATGGTGGTGGTGTTGGTTTTTTAGGGTAAGGAACTGAGCCTGATTCAAAATATAAGTAATATTCAAAACCATCAAAGTTTTTAATTATATCTGAAATTTTGTTTTGAAGTATAACTGTACTTGATGTTATAGCAGTATCAGCAGCATCTACTAGTATTAAATCAGCTTCATATTGTTCTAATAATTGAACTTTATAAAAGAAATTTTTAATTCTTGATTCAGCTGATGAAAAATGAACAAAACTTGAAAAATCAGTATAATCAATTCCTATATTAATACTTTTTTCAGCTAAATATGAAAGAATTTGATCATATGAAGTAACATTATTTGTAGTTAATAATTGTTCATAATTTATATAAGTAGTTGAATTATTAGTTCTATTCTTAATAGGTAAATCAAAATTAGGACTTTTAAGAGTAGGTCTAATGATTACAGGTACTATTACTTCTGGTTGAAATGAAATATTAAAAGCTAATGGGTCAGCTGTTTGAGTGACAACCCATAAAACATCTTTTAATTTGAAACGCGTTGGTAAAGGTTCATATAAATTAATTAATATCTCATATTTAGTTTTTGTATTATCAAGTAATACATTATTAGCTATAATTAAATTATTACTACCAAAATTAAGATAAAAATCTTGAAAATATTCTGATGAGTTAAGTTGAGTTTTAAATTCATTAGTTAATGTAATTAATTCATCATTAGAAAGAATATTAGAAGCTAATCTTAATTCTGTTCTATCAGGTGATATTTCTTTTACAAAAAAAGGTCTATTATCTGAAGAAGAACTTAATTGATTTCGTAAAAAATTATATACAACATTGTATTCACCGTTAGTAAAACCTTTATTTTTTAAATCTCTTTCAGGATCTAAATCAATATTAAAAACTGCTCCAGTACTAGCATTTGTGCTAGTTATAATAATATTTTCAAGATTTTGATCTGTTACTTGAAAAGAATTATCAGGTGATATTATTGTATATTCAACATAATCTCCTTTACTAGGATCAAAAACAGGATTAACTGTCTCAGGAGACATAGCGGATATATCCTGAGGGGAGTATGTTTGAATCTCAAATGTTATAGGATTTATTTCATTTATTAATGTAGCCATATTATGAATTTAATGAAGCTGAGGATTGTAAAGTTAAAATTTGTTGGTTAGCTACTAATAAATCTTGTCTTAAAAGAGTTATCTCATCTAATAATGCTTGTATATTTTCATCATTTTGTTCAAAATTAATATATTCCCCACTTGTTTTTACTAAATACTCATGAGAATTAGTTGAGCCATTAGCTGGGATGTCGTAGAAAATAGCATTATATAAATCAAAAAATTCACTAACAGTTATAGTGTCTTCTAATGGGGGAGGGGGAGTTGATATTTGAGCAAATGAAGTATCAACTGTATTTAAATATGCCTCTTTATTAAAAACTGTTCTATTTAAAGGATATTCAGCCATTTATTACTTTGAAATAATAGTCATTATCAAAAATTATTGTTGATCCATTTATAACACTTTTAATAAGTATTTTATAATATCTTTCAGGTTCTAAACCATTCATATATAGTGTAAAATAACTACCTTGTTCATCAGCACTCAATTGAGTGAATTGATCATCGTAATCTATAACAACTTCATTAGTATCCAAGTCTTTTATTGAATAATATGATGACGTTGGAAGATAGTAATTTTGTGTGTAATAGGAAGCTGTTTGAAAAGTTCTTGATGGGTATGTTGGTCTACTATTAACTCTGAATATATTTATACTTTCAGGGTAAAAAATGCCTGGGTTTTCGTCTAAAGCAACAGTAGCATTAGAGGTATTTAGTATAGTGTTAGTAGAAGATCCTGTATTGAAAGTATAATCTCTCCATCTAAATTCAAGCTGTGGGGGATATATAGTATGAGTGTCTCTAGAGAAAAATTGCATTTTATTCTCATAATTCTCATTATCAATAAATTCAACAGCTTGTTTAGCTATAAATCCATTATTTTCTATAGTACCACTATACCATGCTTTAACCATATTAGTGATATCAGTGTTGATATCACCAGAGTCAGTATAAGTAAAACTTTGAGTTGAGAATATAGGTAATACAGTAGTGTTTGATGAACTATAATACCAATTACCTCCACCTAAAGTACCACTATATGAAGCAGTTACATTAGTTGGGAAACCACTAGTTATCCAAGCGTTACTACCAGAATATGATCTCCAACCCCAACTAACACCATTTTGATATTCAGGAGAATAATTATATTTTCCTGTTCCTATATTCCAAGAACCAAAAACAGGGTAAAATTCAAGTTGTGTATCTATATTTAGACCTTCTAAAACAGCTACATATCCTCTAAAATATGCTTTCCAGTTAGATCCACTAATTTTGTTATCAATAAGATCATTTATTTCTGTATCAGAAAATTGAACTAAAAATCTACTAGTTTGGGGTAAAGCAGAAGCATTAGTAACTGAAAGAGAAGATTCAATTATCTCATCTAGCCCTGTGTTTTTACTAGGGTAAAGAGAGTATATAGAAGCATCTTTAGTAGGAAATATCTTATAAACAGCCATTTTTTATTATAAATATAAAAATTATAAAGACACAACACGTCCTTTAATATCAGAATCAGGGTATTTAACTTCAAATATCATTGGATCTACAGAAGGATAAATAACATTATTTTGAGTAGCACCAGCTATATCATAAGCATATGCTGAATAATTAGACCCACATTTATTGGTTATATTAATATTTTTAACAGTTTGAACTCCATCTATTTTATCTAATAATATATATATATCTTTTAATATAATAGGTTCATTTATTTGCCATTTATCAATATTAAAATAATCTTTAACAGCAGTTATGCATTTAAATAAAACATCATTATTGTTATAATTAGGTAAAACTACAATGTCAAAATCTACACCAATATTAATTATAAAACCATCTCTAATTTTAATAGAATCATTAACTATTCTATGTTGTGATAAATAAACTTTTAAATTATTTTTTAATGAGGTTGTAGCGTTTTTTAATTTTTTATCATTATCATAAGCTAAAACATATAAATTAATTGATGATAATGATTCACCAGGTAATAAATTTTCTAATCTTTCAGGTTCAGCATATACTTTAGCTAAAGAGCCATATTGTGAAGGTATACTTAAAGCCCTAACAATATAATCATCTTGAGTTACTGTTCTTAATTGTGTTCCAAATGTTCCTAAAGAATTAAATTTTAATTCATCAGGTGTATCTCCATCTTGTCCTCCTGTAGCTCCAAATGGATTTGTTACTGCAACAGATCCTAAAATATCAGAATATAATGGTTCAGGGGGGTTTTCAAATTTAAATGATATATCATTTGAGTTAACAATTCTATTAATAGTATTTGAAGCAGCATTTGCTGTGACTCCTCCTCCTGTTAAATATCTAACTCTTAAAGTAGTGTTAGAAGGAGCTATTCCATAAGTACTAGTATATAAAAAGTTAGCTGGGTCATAAGCTGTAGTTAAATAGTCATTTGTTGAGAAAAAATTTCCAACATTAGTAGGATTAGGAATAATTTCTTCTTCAACATTAGCTGTTGTAGTGCCAGCGCCAAATTGTATTTGAAGTGTTGTAGGTGATGTAAAACGAGATACAAATCGTCTAGGCATTTTTGTTAATTGTAACAAATAAGGAACTTCACCAGAATCTGATCCAGCATTAGCTATAGAATCATATATCATTTCTTGAGCTAAATAAGGTACTTCATACCATTTATCTCCATTACTACCTGTAATATCTAAAATTTTAATAATATTAGTATCATTAATTTCTATGGTTTGAAAGCGTTGAGGAGCTCCAAAAGAAAAAGTTTTAGTAACAATATTAGCTGATATAGCTGTTGTTGATTTTTTTAAAAGATAATATAATGGTGTAGTTCCACTAAGTGTTAGAATTGAAACCTCAGTTGGATTAGCAGAGCTACTAAAAGTAAAATCTACTGGGTCTTGGATTAAGAAATTAGAGACATTAGAAGATAAAACAGTATTAGCTCCAATAACTAAAGCGTAATCATAATCAGGAGCGTAAGAACCTCCTACAGATTTAGCTGGAACTTTTTGGTAGATATCAATAGTAGCAGTAGCTACACCAGTTACTTTAGGTTTATAACCTAACATATACGCTAAAGTATATAAATTACTTTCTTGCCTAGCATATTGGATAAAATTTTCTTGAATTTGATTATCAAGATAAAAAGATAATACATCACCAACATAAGCTGACATCTCCATAAATAACATTCCTGGGGATGATGGGGTAAAATCAGTATATGTTGAAGGGAAATAAGTTTTGGCATATTCAATAAGAGAATTTCTTAATTCACCAAAATCTTTATTTAAATATTTTATATCTCTATTTTCAGCAGCCATTATAATATTATTTGTATACTTTGAGGATTGTTATTATAAACAGAAAAATCAATATTTAATTGAATAGAATTTTCATCATATGAAGGAACCAGTGTTAATGAATTAATATTAACAGTAGGAAAATTACTTTTTATATCATTATTCAATTTAGTTTCTAAACCTTTTAAATTATCTTCAGTAATACCACTAAATAAAAATGCCCTTAAATTAGATCCATAATTTGGATTAAAAACTCGTTCATTATGGTTAGTTAATATAAAATTAATTATATTGTATTTAACTTGTTCAGAAGTAGTATACACTGATTTAAAAGCTACATCAGAATTAAAAGGAATAGATACTCCAATAGCTACTCGCTTATTAATATCTAAAGGATTTTTATTTTCTATTCTAATTGCCATTATTTAGTTGTCATTAATCCCATTATTTGATCTAAACTTACCTCACCACCAGGTAAACTTGAACCTTCACCTATTGTACTGACAGGGGGAGGAGTATATGCTGGTTGGGTATGTGATGAATTAGCAGAAATTATAGTATCAAATTCACCACCAATCATACTACGCAAGTTGCGTTTAATATCTGGGTTTAAATTGGTTGTTGTTGGTTTTGTAGAATAAGGAATAGGGTTAGCATTTTCATTAACTACAGTTTTAGGAGAACGTACAGCTTCAAGAAGGATATCTTTAATTTCTTCTTGGATTGCTTCACGAACTGCTTCTTTAATTAACTTTTTTAACATATCTGTTTTCATAGTTATAAATATTTGGTTATTCAGCTGTTAGCTGAGGGTTTGAATCTATAATAAATTTTAATTGGTCTAATAATACTTGTGGGTCAGAAGCAAATGATGAATCTGTTTTTAATACAGGTATTCCAGTTTTGGTTAAAGCTTGGGCATATCGTCTAGGATATTTAATAGAATTAGTTTCATCAAGTTTTATTTCAAGTTTAAATCCTTTGTAAGTATTATCAGAAGCAATAACAGCACTATTATTTATTCCAGTTGATTGGTTAATAAAAATATTTAATTCTGTATTAATTGTTTCAAACGGTATATTTTGACTTTGAGCACATTCCCTAATTAATATATCTAAAGCATTTAATAATCTTAAAATAATACCTAATACAGCCCCAAAAGCAGCTAATGCTAAAGTAATGATATTAACCACTATTTGAGCTTTTTTTAATTCATCTTTAAGATCTCCTAAAGCTGAAGTAACACCTGCTGGTGCTGGGAAAGGAACAACAGTTATAGCTAAAATACCTACTTGTATAGCTGTTATAGCTGTATTAACACCAACTAATATTCTAGAAATAGAAGTTATTGTTTTATAGATACTATTGATTTTTCTAACTAATTTGTTTCTTTTATTTATTAATTCTAAAATTTTATCTTGACGAGGACATAAAATTTGGTCTTTAATTTTTTCTAAATCTATTTTAGAAACTACAGCTTGAACAGCTATTATCCCAAAAGGAATTAATAATTTAATAATATAAGGAATTAATATTTTTTTAATTTCTTCTTTTTGAACATCAATAGTAATAATTACTTTAGCTTGAGGTGGAAGATCTTCTTTAGCTTTTTCTTCATTTTGAACACGTTCCAACTCATTTATTTCATTAGTTATAGGTTGTACATATGTTTGAATAGCAGCTTGTGTTACTTCTTCTGGGGTTGGAGATAAAAAAAGAGTTTTATTTATATTATAAATAACAGCTCCTTTATATTTGGGGTCTCTAGCTTTATTATAATAATCTGATGCTCTAGATTGAGCTATATTTTGCTTATTATTTGAAAATTGTTTATTCCCAACAATATAAATATACGGTGGTTCAGTATCAGGAGTTGATATTTTTTTAGGTTCAGATACTTCATCTGGGTATTCTATTGATGTAAAACTAGCTAAAGATATTTGTTCTGGTTTGTAATCTTGTTTAACATAAAGGATATCAATAGATTTAACATCTATTTCTGTTTTTGGGAAAATAAGAGCCCATTCTCCATTATTATCAGTTGTTACATTTTTAACTATAGGTTTAATGATACCTAAGTCTTCTACATCAACTTTTGGAGTTTGGGTGAATGTTATATTAACATTAGAAAGAATTTCTCCTTTTTCATTTGTAACTTTTCCACCAATATATATCTTAGCGTCAATTTGAGGAGAAACATTATTTACTACACTAGAACCATTAGTACCTGACCCACTATCATTAACTCCAATAGTTACAAGAGAGGCTACATCTGAAGGGTTTATAGGTAGATTAAACGGCATTAGATGGTTTTTACAGTTTTAGATAAAATATTATTTAATTCACTCAATAGATTTTCAGTTTCTGTCCCTAATCTATTTCCTTCTGTATTTAAACTAGCTATAGGTCCTCCTTCATTACTAGCGAATTTCATAGATCTAGCTATACCATTTAAAGCTTTTACAATTCCTGTTAAAGTTTGTTTAAGATTTTCACCTAATACTAAAGATTGAAGATCAGCTCCCGCATATCCTTCATTTCCAACATCTGAGCCTAAATAAACCTTAGGTGAGGTTAAAGTAATTACTCCAAATGATACATTAGTAGTCATAGATATTTTATCTACAGTATCAAAATTAAGTGAATTATTTGATACTAAATGAACTGATTTATCAGCACTTAATATAATATGGTCATTTTTAGCATTAAATACTAATCTTCCTGAATTTAAAAGGATTTGATTACCAGCATATAATTCAGGTACAACTGGAGTCTCAGATAATCCATTATATGAATCTATATTACTTACTGATAATTCTAAGGGGATTTGTTGTGTTGAAGTTAAATATATTGAAGATTGGTCTTCATTTATGTTTTCTAAAGTAGGTATCCAAGGTTCATTTGTATCAATAACAGATTGTTGAGTTTTAGATTGGCCATTTCTTATAATAGTGATAGGTTCACTTTGATCTCCTTCATTAGACCAAGGATTAGGATAAGCTGTTCCATTAACCGTAGAACCAAATCTTATAGAATTTCCAAAACGTCCCTCATAAATTATATCTCCCTCATATGGTAAAAGAGGATAAGTATCTAAAACATTAGCTTCATCAAAAGTAGTGCCTAAATCTATTTCAGTATTTTGATCTGTTATTCTTCTAACTGATCCAGCTTCTACTTGCTGATAATCTTTTTGTTGTTCTGGGGGGATTATATCAGAAGAAGGTACAGCGTTATGTATTTGGCTATTCCATACATTAACTGGGGGTAGATAATATGGAGCTACAGAAGTAGTATTAGTAGTTAAATCTACATCAGCTAAATAAAATATAGAAACTAACTCATTAATTAAAGGATAATGTTTGATGTTAGGTAATAAAGGATAAGCTGCTATTAATTTATTTTTATTTTTATTTAAAATAGGATTTTTAACATTTTCAAAAAAGATAGTACCTATTCCATTCCATTCACCATATTTCTCAAAATCAGGATGAGAATCATCTAAAATTATATCTTTAACTCTAACAGTGGAAACTGCTTTTGTTGTTGTATTAGCAGAATAACCCTCAGAATAATTTCCAACCTTATGGTTTAATTTCCATTTAGTATCTTTCATTATTCACCTCCGTCTTTAAACTTATCTATTTCAGCTAATAATTGAGCTTTTTCTTCTTCAGAAATACCAAAACCGCCTTCAGCGGTTCCATTATTACTCATAATACGTTGAATGATAGTAGCCATTTTGATTAATTGTTCATCGTTTTTAACACTTATTTCTAAGTATTCTTTAATTAAAGGAACAATTAAAGTAGCATCTCCTATCTCATTTACTAATGGTTTAAGTTCTGATATGAGAGCAGAGATTTGTTTTTCTTTTTTCTTTTGATTGTTATATATCTCTTCTAAAATATCGGAAAATTTCTTACCACCAAATACAATATTATCTAAACCATTCATGATATTTATTTATCCATAAATATGATTATGGGAAATTTGTATAACCATTTTCTAAATAGAAATAATAATGATCTTTAAACATATCATATAATTTATTTGCTATTTTAGTGATTTTAGGGGTTTTAACATCAATTATCTCTCGGATGTATATATACAGTGCTTTTTTATTAAAGATTTCTATACTCTCTCTTTTACGAAATAATTCCAGAATAGCGTCCGCTATTTTAGCATCTCCTTCTTTAGGGAAAAGAGTATATATATTTTGAGAACAGTAATTTGTAAATTCATCTAAAAACAGAGAAAGTTTATCTACAGGATCATCTGATAATGAGTAACTGTATTTTTCATCTGATTCAAGTTCTTCAATTGGTGCTTTGTCTACTCGTTTCTTATAATTTTTAGTATTAGAAATAATTAGATAACGTTTAGCAATAGTTCCAAAATATGAATATGCTTTAGCTCCTTTACTTGGGTCAAATAAATGGATTTTAGAAAGCAAAAATGAAATTACTTCATGTTGTAAATCCTCAATATTACTTACCTCAGTGTAATAAAACTTAAAAGTATGAATAATGTTTTCTGTTAGTTTAAAGAAAGCATAATGAATGCGTTCACGATAAATTTTACTTCTTAAATCAAAATCTAAAGTGTTATTATACTCAATGATTGCATTTTCTGTTTCTTGAGTAAAATACATCCCACTTGTTTTTGGCTTTATCACTACCTCACTACTCATAAGTTTTTAATATTAAACTGGTTTAAGATACTTTGGATTTGTTTGACTGATTCAAAAAAGAAACCTACTTCATCATCTGATTTAAATGATTCTCTAGCATCTACTTCTTTAAGTTTTTTATCTGACATTTCAATTATATCAGATATTTTGTTTAAGTAAGATATATATCCTAAAAGGATATCTTCTTGTTTTTCATTTTTTCTAAGAAGGTTAAAGGTTGTATATCCTAAGATCACAACCATTAAACTTAATATAACAATTGCTATTATCATATATTATCTAGTAAACTTTTTAAACCTTCACTTTTAATATTACCTAATGCTTTAGTCTTAACAGGTGACTTTTTGGTTTTCTCAATTGTGAAATTTGATGAATTATTTTGGGTTACTTCACCTTTAAGTTTAGGCATCCATACTTGCTCGAACTCAATACGTGCTGCCATTAAATCCGCTTGATGTACGATAAATACTAACGCAGTACGTGGTTTTGTTTCAGGTGACCAAGACATTAAGTATGGTTTGTTAGCATCATCATATAAACCATCATGTAACTTGATTGCTAACATTTCGTTTCTGGAGAATGTAATACCGTGAGACATGAGTAAATGTAATCCACGATCTGGTACTGACATGTATTCAAGACGATCATTGAATTTATAATCTTCACCTAGTTTCTCTTTACGCCATTGATCTGTCTGGGGGATGTATGATTCGTTTTGTTCATCTCCCATTTTACCTAAGTCGTGATTTAAAGCGGCAAATACTAATTCTTCAACTGTATATGTTGAAGTATCTACTCCCATTTCAACCCAAACTTTATTTAGTTTAAGAGCACACTGTATTACTCGCAGTACATGATCTACATAACCACCTGGGAATGCATTATGATATTCTTTTTTATGAGAAGCAGGCATAAGCATAATACGCTCAGCATACTGTTCATAAAATGCTTTTAACTCAGAACATCTAGGTTCAGAGATATGAGTATCAATAATAGATAGAAATTCATTCCAATTATCTTGGATTTGTTCAGCTGTTAGTTTCATTGTGCGGCAACATTTAATTCATAACCACCAATAGGTTCACTTTCAATATATGCTCTAGCTTGTTCAATTGATTCTCTAATACGTTCTAAAGCAGCTCTATATTCTTCAATTGGCTGTTGTTGGTTAACAATAAAGTTAAGTTGATTTGTTAATCCCTCAATTTTATTGAGTTCATGTAAAATACTGTTTCTATGTTTCATATATTTATTTTTAATAACGTTATAACATTATCACGTTTCTTATATCCTACGTTTTAATGTTTTTCTTATAACCCGTAATTATATAATACTAAAAGAAAACTATAAGGCCAAATTATTTTTAAGAGAGGTTTACTATGTCTTGAATTTGTTTCAAAAATATACATCTTTCATATTCTTCTACACCTTCAAAATATATTAGAGCTGCGTCTAATGTTTTCTTGAATATATCATCTGAATATAATTTTATACAATCAAGATGTGTCTTATTAGTGATATCTAATTTGAATAAATGATTATAAGCCTTATCATAAACCATGTAACCACTAACTCTTTCAACCTCATCTACATCCAAGTCTGGATTAGCATCTCCTAAAAATTTAATTAATTGTTTAGCAAAAGTTTCGTAATTAGTAATTAATTTTTTAAACATTCCAATCCATATTACAGGACTTTCAGATAAATCTATTTGTGAAATCACCTCCTCAGGTTCTTCGGGAGACTTGAATAAACTAAATATTTTGTTAATATTCATATTATATACATATGGTTAAAACTGGTTTTTAGCGGTTTTAATACATTCGCCTATACCTTATACATATTATAATATACTAAGAAAAAAAGCGGCTAAAAGCCGCTTTAAAAAGTAAGTTGAAATTATTATTATCCTTTAATTAATTGTTTAGCACCAGTTGTACTTAATACTTTATCTATACGTGAGTCTGTATATGAACGACACTCAGATATTTGGTTATAAATCCGTTCATATTCAAGAGATATATTACGATCTGTTTCATCAAATTTTCTATAAACTTGTTGAAGATTATAATCTCTATCTCGAGTACCATTATCTATCCACTCATGAGTAGCTTTTAATTCAGATGTTAATTTATTGATCTTAACTATACCCCAAACAATCACAGCCATAAAACCAACTGCAATAATCGAGAGCATACCTAAAACGAAAGATGTTGTTTCCATAATTTGTTTCTCCTTTATTTTAATAACTTACTTTTTAATATTTAAATAATCTTCTATACTTATATTATTTATTTTTTCCATGTAGTGAAAATCTCTATGACAATTAGAACATAACACTACACAATTATTTAATTCGTTTTCAATTTTTAATTTTTTAGTTTTAAAAGAAGTAGTACCTGAAATTGAGTATTCTGATATGTTAAAATTTTTCATGTTTGGATCTTTATGATGAAAATCTAAGACCCAATGTCTATTCTCCTCACATTTACCACATTTGGTTTTTAAATTAATTATCCATTCTTTAGCTTTTTTATTATTTTCTCTTTCATTTTTTAACTGGCATTCTTTGCAAAGACCTGAGTGTCCATCCTTAGTGGATTTATTTTTATAGAATAAAGAATATTCTTTTATATCTAAACATTGGAAGCATTTTTTCATGCTTATAAATATATTAGAGAATAACTCTCTAACAAATTAGTGCACCTTATAGGACTCGAACCTATACATCTTCACATTATGAGTGTGCTGCTTTAACCTATTTAGCTAAAGATGCTTATTTACAAATCGCGTCCGCTACGTATGAGGCTACTACTGCATTTGGTTTACAACGAGGTGTGTATCCCATTGACTCAACATAACCTAGAGCTGCTCGTAACACTTGATTTGATTTATATTTTGGGTCTGGGTTTAAATCTATGTCTATAAAATTAGGTTTTGGTATTCCATGTTCAACTAAATAATTAGCTATCTGTAATGAATACTCTACTTCATTCCATAGTCTACTAAATCTATCTCTAATAAGAGGAACTATATCCTTAATATATAAAACATGCCCTCCCTTCCCAGTATTATGTAATACAATTACTGTTGCAAAAGTAGTGTTTCTTGTATTTTGAGAATCACTACCTATAAAAATACTTGTATTACTATTTTTAGATAAAAAGTCTTTAATATATGGGATTAAATCAATCTCATTTTTAGTTGATAATGATTTGAATTTAAATTCCATATAAAACTGTTTATCATAAATAATATAATAAGAAGTTTTTAATCACCAAACTTTATCTGGAGAATAGACTCTAAAGAAATGATATGAAGTACGAGCTAAAGGTATTCTAATTACAAAGAAATTATAACTATCCCAAAATTTAATAACATACTTACCATCAAATTTCCCATCAAAATAAACCTCAACCACCCCAGCTTTAAGATCACAAACAAACCTTAAAGCATTATTTTGGATAACATAGATGTCTTCTTCCTCTATTAGTTTAATCTTATAAAGTTGATCTGTTTTATAAAGTGAATCAATGATTATATGACTATGGCTTGGAATGAATAGTCTATATTCTTCTTGATCAAATCTTTTGTTTATGGGAACGTATTGAGAATATAATGAAACCTTTATTAGTAGTGCTAGAAGCACAGTTAATATTTTCATTATGGTGTGTTTATAATAAATATCATAAACCATAGTACCCTCATCAGGATTTGAACCTGAGACCGACAGATTAGAAATCTGTTGCTCTATCCAACTGAGCTATGAGGGCATAAACCTATATTTACTCACACCGGGTGCTGCAGTTTACGCTGAGTATTGTAAATATAGGGGAATTGATAGCGACTCAATTCTTTAGTGGTCAAGGAAGGATTCGAACCTTCACGGGCTGCCATTATAGTGACCAGGACGTGTACACATACCTTTTTTTACCCACAGTGCTATAACCATCTGTTACGTCTTACCAATTCCGCCACTTGACCAAATGATTAATCTTTTAGATTATCATACTTACAACATGTCAAATAATAATCAATAATGTTCTCTTTAGACACATTAATTCCTTTATGTAATGTTCTTGTAACCACCACCCACAACTCATCTATATGGGTGGTGATTGGTTCTAACTTCAACTCTTTACTTATTAGCTGATGTAATTCTTGTTTACTATTAAGCTGCATATTCAACTGCAAGTTCATATAGTTTAGCATTCAAATCAAGGTCTTGTTTAAAGTTCTTAATCTTTCTTGCTTTACGCAATTTAGTACCTGATGTATATTCAAACATACCATGTACCAACTTTTCTTGAACTACATTAAATACGCTCCACAAATCATTACCATTATCTTCAGGACGAGTTGGTGTAACCAAATCATCAAAATCAATTGTGATGTTTTCTAACTGCTCAGCTCCAAATCGAATTGCAGCTGCTTTCTTAGCAAACTCAGCAATTTGTTCTTTACGAAGTTTCTTCTTCTTAAACAAATTCATTGACTCAACAGTTAGTGGAAGTTTCTCTACCATTGTACCAATTACTTTTTTCAACTCTTCAAAATCATACCCGTAGTGACGAATTTTAAGATTTTCAAACTCCTTAGAACAAATAACCAAACCATTCTCACACACCATACGGAACAAACCAGCTGTGAAAGTAAATGCATTTTTACCATCATGGCTATTAGTCAATAGAATCTGTGGGTAAGCATGATCACCATCTTCTCCATTAATGACAATATCATTATTACGGAACACAACTAGGTGTTTTTGGTAACCATCACCTTTACGGGCGCGTACTTGTTTTGCATCAACTACTCCCCAACCTAGCTTTTCCATATCCTGAATGATTTGGAAGGTTGAAATGTGAGCGTATTTTTCACTAGTGCCTGGAGCACCTTTAGCTGTGAAAATTGATTTTGCTTTTTCTTTAATTTCTGACTCTGTCAAAAATGTGTTGCTTTCAATGTTTAACATAACCTTTATTTTATTTAATTATTAATTTAACTTATACCTAAATATAACATTCTTATCCTGTAAAGCCAAGCCTCCTGTTAAAGACTCTCAATCAAGTAACAGATTCGTTGAATAGTATCGTGTTTCTTCATACGGATATCCATTCTATATGGTTCCAAATCTAATGTTTTATCCAATTGCTTCACCTGAATTGCCATGAATTTCAGTTTTTCTGTTGTAGTTCCTTCAATTTCCCCTTCCATAACATTATCAGGGAATACAATAGGTGGTTTCTCTGCTGCTTTCCTACCACGTTTCTTTGGTTCTGTTGTAGTAGTTGTGTTCAATTGAATCTCTACTTCTTTCTTTTTTCCCGTTCCGGGTGGGCGACCACGACGTTTTTGTTCCATAACTTTTATTTGTGTTTAATTATTAAATAATGAATGTTGCTGTGATGATCCAATAAAGCAATATCTGGCCAATATACCCAAGTTTTTGGTCTTTAAATGAAGTACTTTCATTTCTCTTTTTGGCTTCAATGCGTACATGTGATACTGCGCAATATGCCATCCAAATAAATGCTGCTGTTGTTACCATATTCTAATTATTTAATTATACCTAAATATAACATCAATTTTCCCGGAGGCCAAACAGAGGGTAGGGAGAGTGTAGAAAACCCCGATGAGTAGCGAATTCATCAGGGCCTTGAGTAGCCTAAACTACAACGGTCCTAAGTCCGTTTTCTTTAATTCATATATACATATATAGAAAAAAGGCCCCCACATGTGGACCTCTCACCACCACACCTTAATACGTATATACAGATATACTAATATATAATTAGATTACCTACTTGAAATAGTGCTCCTATTTCGCGTACCTTATCAAAGGCAGTTAGTGGGTTGATTTGAAAGAATTCCCTTTCATTGCCATGATCGGATGAAATTCTCTTATCGGAGAAATATTTATGTACTTGCTGTTCAACCCTAAAGGCATTACCTTTAGATACAGGGAGAGCAAATTTAGGAACCCATTCATGTACGGTAGCAGTTCTATTGATACCTCTGACTCTACCTTCTACAGTACGTTCTGTCATTCCTATTTTGACTAAGTCTGGATATCCTGGATTAGTAAGAATGTAGATATATTCAATGTTGTCTTTGATGCGGTCCTGGAAATCTATGTTTTCGAGTCCGTAAACAAAATCCCATTCATACTCGGTTAAAGGGATTTCAATGAGATACTTTGCCCTTACAAATGTGAGAAACCTACTTGTATCCACATATCTAAACTTGGATCTAAGCGCGGAATAGTTGTTTTTCCACACTTGAGATTGAGAGTGATGACTGGTGTTATTAGATGGGTCTAATATGGTTATCTCGCCTATACTTTCTAAGTATAAGGCTTCATCAAGTGAAAGTTTATCTCTATACATGGGTAACCACAATTTGGATTATACGAGCAACTATTACTGTTAAACCTAAAGTAACAGCAAAGTAGTACATGAAGTTCTCGAATGGGTGATGTAAGTGATTTTTGTTCATAACCTTTATTTTATATCTAAATATACGTATATACTTGGTCGATGCCAAAAAGTTTTATAAAAGAGAGATTTTGGGTTTTGCCATTTGTGGTCCAAAGGGTTATTTTGAAAATTGGGGGTATGTTATGGGGCGTATATATGTATATACAATCGGCGCGCAAAGATCGTACGCGATCTGTTTTGTGCTCATTCACGCAGGAAGATCCGGTATCCAGTTATATGGACCATAACGCGCATGGGAGCGTAATATACACATACTGTATATGTACGTACCGTGTACTGCGGCGCAGCCGCGGAATCTTATTCTACATCACCTTCCATAATGGCTTTCTTAAACTCAATATCCGCCTTCAATGCACTCACAAACTCATTTATTTTATCAGCGTCGGCAACACTCTCATCACATGCGCCTTTCATAACCATGGCTTCTTGATATGAACGATGATAATCAATTGTATCATAGTATGATGTGAAGTTGGACTTTGAGAACGTAACATATGAACCGTCATTATCATCTGACATTTGGTAACCTAATGCAGTGGCGAATTCATAAACTGATTTGTTGATGTGTTTTTTAATTTCTGTCTTTGTCATGTTATTACTGTTTTTAATTATTGACTAAATATAACATCCCTCCCCCGTGAAGCCAAACCTTAGGCTATGTTATCATCTTCTAAGGTACTAATGGCTGTCTTGATTGTGCCTTGTAGGTAACCAATGATCCAATCTTTACTGTCACCGTTCTTAAACATTGCATCAGTTTCTACAATTTGCTTCTTCAACATTTCAGCTAAAATCTTCTTGTTTGACTTGTTCATGTGTTATTATTTTTTATTATGAACTAAATATAACATCAGGGCCGGGCGAGGCCAAACAGAGGGTCACTCACAGTCGGATGAAGTTCATCTTGTCCTCACCGAACCATCTGTAGTTGTAGTTCCTTCCACTACCATCTTCAGGTTCAATGAATGAGATCAGTTTAGTACAGTTAGACATTTTGTACTCGATAATGGCTTTAACTTCTCTTAATGTTAAGTGTTTCATGTGCTTTTAATTTATATCTGAATATAACATCCCCTTATCTGGAAGCCAAACGTTGTTCATATCGCTTTATGAACTCACTTGCCTCATCGAAGGTCAAGCTATCAGCTAATCTGATCACCTCATCAGCTGTTTCGATATCACATTTACCGTAAACATCAATCATGTTGTTGCACTTGATCTGCAAATCAATCACTCTGTTAATCAAATCTTCTCTCATATTGTTATGTGTTTTAATTATGTCCTAAAGATAACATCCCTGTCCCTCGAGGCCAAACAGAAGGGCACCTAGGTGCCCAAACTGCTCATAATTAAAAATAACACAAACACACACTATCTTTTACTCATAAACGTAATCACATTTGTTGCCTCATCAAAAACTGAATCATCATCTGTTTCAAATGCATCATCAATGACACTTTCTATTTCCTTAATAAAAGCCCTGTCATCAAAGTTAATTTGGATAACGTTATTATAATCCAATTCTAACTCAATATACTCATCACCATCAATGCCAGCATTGTTTACAGCTTCAATCATAGCTTGTTTACAACGTTCTTGAATTTCACGGGTGAAATTAATCAACTGTTGTCTTGTGAACCTAACCATTACTTCTTCACCTCGTTCTAGTTCAACAATATCCTCTTGAGGTGTTAACTGTTTAATCATTTGATCCCTCATCCCTAATTTGTCAATGATGTACTCCATTGTTTCACCATCAATTCCTACCTCAAATAAAAGCTTAATAATCGAATCTGCAATGTTTTGGTTTGTCATGTGTTTAAAATTTTTAATTATTATTATTTTCTAAATATAACATTTACCCCCTGTGGGGCCAAACTTTAATTAAAGATATACTTGTTCTCCTTAATAAACTTATTTATAACCTCTAATGAGGTCTTACAGGCATCCTTCATCAACTCCAACTCCATCATTTGTTCAATGATTTCCTCTGACTCAGAATATGAGATGGGTTGATTAAGTTCTTGGCTACACAATACAAGTTGTTCGTGTGCTTCCTTAATTCCTTCTTTAGCTAATTGTGCCATTTCAATGGCGTCGATCATTACTATGTGTTTCATGTGTTTATAATTTTTAATTATTACCTAAATATAACATCCTGATCCTCCTAAGCCAAACAAGTGGTTACAACCACACATCAAAAGCATATAATTCACGTGTTTCGTGATCCGATGTGATCACTACTTGGTGTTTACCTATAACATCTTGAATTTCCTGAATTAACATTGGACCAAAGATATACCTAGTATCCTTACATACTGCTACTACCTTACAATGTATATTCCATGGGTGGTTTAAAACTACTGGTTTAAACGATTTTGATTTACGAATCGCTGAAACGTACTTGTGAAATGAATTCATTGCCATATTGTTATTGTTTTTAATTATTTCCTAAATATAACATCCTATTCCCCTAGGGCCAAGCAAGGGGTTAAAGTTGTTTTTTAAGGCGCTTTAGTTTAGCTCTTAATTTCTTCTTCTCTTCCCTCCTAACTCGTGGTCCATGATCATATGGTGTATAACCTTCCGGGTAAGCCCAAGCGCTGATCCATTTTGTTTTGTCGGTGTTAAGGAACTCTATTCGTTCCTCTATTGTTTTAATTTGTTTTTCTATTTCACTCATAGCCTAAATATAACATTATATTCTCCTAAAGCCAAACAAGGGGGTCCGGATCTTCCTACCGGATCCCCCTAATGGGTGAGATTATATTAGGACCATTTATAGTCCTTAGCAACCCAAGACTCAATTGTGTTGCCATAGTTATTAGGATCATTAGTAACAACTTCTATAAGCCTCCAATTAATATTTGGTGTGTTAAGTGTTATTTGAGGAGACATATATATTGTTGAATCCGTCCCCACCTCTGCTAAAATGTATATATTATTATCTTCATAGAAGAACTCTAAAGAACCATTTTGGAGTTGGTGAAATGATAATTTGTGGTGACCATAGTGTTCTGTTAAGAAATTAAATGGTGTTGATAGTGATGGTGAATTTGATAAAATCATAATGTTATGTGTTTTTAATTATAATGTAAATATAATATCACTTCCCCATAAGGCCAAACAAGGGGTCCGGATCCCCTACCGGATACCCCTACACAGAGGTGGGTCCGTTTCCGGACCCGATCCTCCTATAATTAAAACACACACATGACTATTCCTCATCGTCCGCATCAGGCAAACTATACTCAACCTGATTCAAACCAATTCTATATTTGATATATGATTCTGTATCACAATCCCTGTTCTTGCTGAAATACACTTTACGGCTGTCACTTCCCTTGATCCGATCAATATGACACATTGCTTCAGTCATATGTTTTAAACGGTTACTACCCGCGAAATCTCCAGCTTTAGTTACCTGTTGAATATTGATAAATGATGTGTATTTTTTAGCTTTATTTTCACCTTTTTTAACTCGGCTTTGAAGATTCAAAAACCATAACTCAGCTGCACTCTCAGTTGTACGATAAGTATCCTTATACATTTCAATTACCTCAGCTATCGAATCGATTGCTACTACATCATAACCCTGATCCAAAACATACTCCATTGTCTCGCGAATCGTCTCGGTGTAGTTCTTCAAAAACAAAGTCGGCACTGTTTTGAAATGAGGCATTCGGCGGCAATATTTGAAGTGACCTATCTCATCCATTTCACCTGATACAAACAATACCTTCTTGCCTCGAGCAGCCAAACGGCTCAACATATCCAGCACTACTGTGCTCTTACCTGAACCTGGGCCACCACATATGATCATATTAACTGCAGGCATCAGTCCTTTTTGACTGGATAAAATGCTATCCATCAATGTACCTGTACTCATAGGGCGGAACACATTCTCATTAAAATTCAGCTCTGAGCCCTTAAAAATCTTTACTGTTGTTGGATCAAACGTTACCGGATTCTCCTGAGTCTTTTTTGGGCGACCCTTACCTTTTTTAATTACTAAGTTGTTCATGTGTGTTAATTATTTTTAATTATAGTCTAAATATAACATCAGAGGCCCGGAGGGCCAAACACTTACATACATCTGTAAGTCTCTGATTTGGACCAACTCTCATAAAACTCTGCCCCATACTCAACCACATACTCAACTGGTATCCCTTTATAATAAATTTCACATCCAAATATTGAACCTAAATTCACCTTATCTCCTCTTAAGCTGGTTACTCTGTAGTTACCCTCTTCAAATCTAACAATACTTCCTACTTTAATCTCAATTTTTTCTTGTTTCATGTGTTTTAATTATTTAATTATTTCCTAAATATAACATCTTGATCCTCCTAAACCAAACAAGAGGTGAGGGAGTTAAATACTCACCTCACACACTCCATAATCTTTATCACTATCAAACTCCTCATCAATATCATAAACATTACTAATATCGAACCCTGGGAAGTCAAGATTGTAAGTCCAATCTGTATGATCTGTGATTGATAATACTAGTTCTGTGTTACCAAAACCTTCGTTTTTTAACTCTGTTAATTGATCGATTAATTCTTGTACGGTCATGTTATTGTGTTTTTTAATTATTTGCTAAATATAACATAGGGGACCCCCAAAGCCAAACATGGGGTTAAAGAGGTTTAAATAACCTCAATAATCTCTGTGTAACCATCTTTTATAATACGCCACTTAGATTTAATATTATAAGTATTAATATGCTCTACTATAGCTATTACTTGCCTAGCCCTCTTAAAATTTCTAGGACCAAATGGGATAATAAATCCTGTTTTTAATTCTATAATCTCATATTTAATAAAAGTACAATTATACCTTTTATTATCAGAGCTATTTAATACACTCACCTTATCCCCTTTTTTAAGGTTATAAAATGAATAGTCTTTTAAGAAAGTAGATTGTGTTGAGAACATAATGTTGTGTTTTTTAATTATACCTAAATATAACATCTTTATCTTGGAAGGCCAAACAATGGGTTCCTCCTACCAGATCCTCCTACCGGATCCTCCTAATTAGTTCCTTTTAGTTTTTTGTTTAATAAAATCGCCCTTCTTAACTACTATAAATTTATTAGGACCCATAGTTTTGATATAATATGGAATATTATTCTCTTCAAATACTTTTAAAAGATCATTTTTATAATCTTTTTTATTAGCTTCTAGTTCATAGATTTGTAAAGCTATATCGCCCCCACTTAAAAAATCGTCAAAATTATATTCGTGTTTTAGATTTTTAAAGATCTCGCCTGATGGTCTCCACCACCCGTAACGAAGAGCAGTTGCAGGGGAACAAAATGAATAAGCTTGGTGTGGGTGTTTTTTGAGTGTTAATTTCATTTATTATGTGTTTTTTAATTATAGCTAAATATAACATCAAAGGTCCCTAAAGCCAAACAGGGGTTAAATATTTTCAACCTTATAATCCACCCACTCTAATAATACTGTTATATTCAAGTAACTACCTATTGAATATACCTTTGAAATTGATTTACGTTTAAGTGTTTTCTCTGAATAACCTACTATATCTCCTACTTTAACATTCTTATAATGTCTAGGATAGTATCTATTTCCTAAAAAATGCATTTGAGCAACCCACTTTTTATTCTTATGTAGCTCTCTTAACTCTGCTAAAATCCTATTAATTTCTCTTACACCCTTTTTGTTTAAACCTTTGTTAGTAATTCTAATCATTTTTTTGTGTTTTTTAATTATTTACTAAATATAACATCCTTACCTCCCAAGGCCAAACAAGGGGTTCCTCTTACCTGATACCCCTACCTGATTCCCCTACTTGATTCCCCTACTCGACCCGATTCCCCTACAAAGAGAAGCGGCGCCCGTTGGCACCGCTACCCCTAAAAAACACATGGCAACTACTTGGCCCTGATTAGGCCATCTGACGCTCAGAATTCTTCTGGCGACGGCGAGTAATGTTGTACATTGCTGTTGCAACATCCTCATTGATTGAACGGGTACCGTTTGCGATACCTGAGATGTGAGAGGTTGAATAACCAGTCATGTCTGCGATACGCTGGGTATCACCTGAACGCTTTCGAGCGTTGTAAAACGCCAATTTGGCGGTTGAATTTAAACGATTCATAACTACTATATAATTAAAAATTAGTTGCGGAAATAGGATTCGAACCTATGGCCTCCAGGTTATGAGCCTGGCGAGCTACCTCTGCTCTATTCCGCTATAAAATTAGTACCCGGGGCCGGACTCGAACCGGCACAACCATTTCTGGTCGAGGGATTTTAAGTCCCTTGCGTCTACCTATTTCGCCACCCGGGCGTATACGTGGGCCTCGCACCCACTCGGGAGCATGTGTAACCTCCAATTAGGCCTCAGTTGGTGCGGTCTCCACCTTCTTGGTTGACGGGCGTCCCCGTTTCACCACGCCTCCGTTAGCGGCAGCGCGCGCTGCTTTCTCTGCGAGTCGTTGTTGGCGTTTGCTTGTTGCTACCACTGGGCGGCCTTTTGATTTTTCTGATGCTGGTGCTGCTACTGCTGCTGTTGTTTCTTCTGTTTTCATAACCTTTATTTTTTATTTTTACTTATACTATTAATATAACATCTTTTTTTTGAGAAGCCAAACCTATCTTACCTGTTCTTTCTACTTGTTTTCCCTACCTGATCTCCCTACCGGTTCCTCCCACCTGTTCCTCCTACTTGATCTCCCTAAGAAAATAAACGATACATAAAACTACCTTCTTCAAAATAACATGATGGGCATGTTGAGTAGGAATCATAAAATGTATATACCATCACTCCCATTAATATCCAAAATAATAACCTCACAAATGGATTTGAGCTGGTAGCCATCGCATAAAGAATATAAAATACATAAAATATTATTAATAGATTCCCTAATGCTGCTAAACATCCACCATTATTTTTCATGTGTTATTAATTTATTACCTAAATATAACATCATTTTCCCAGGAGGCCAAACAAGAACACACATAGGTTTGTATATACTTATATATCTCTTATATAGAGAGGCTTGGCTTGAGCGGGACAGGGGGGTTACCTACCCCATCCCCCTATACCACCTGTTCTCCCTACCGTTTGACACATATACTTATATCCTTATATCCCTATATTTGGATATCCGTATTCCGTACCCTATTTGCCTACCGGTTTGTCACACTTGATTGAATCACACTTTGTTGAGTCACAACAGATAGTATCACATTGAACCTGTTC
>Ga0247724_1000007_pt1 | contig 155174 bp, 191 predicted proteins | sample OKSTACKMC2E_FD_182776 | JGI IMG/M metagenome (GOLD analysis project Ga0247724, IMG submission 182776) | Subsurface sediment microbial communities from gas well in Oklahoma, United States - OK STACK MC-2-E | ecosystem: Environmental > Terrestrial > Deep subsurface > Rock core/Sediment | place... | reverse complement strand
ACTGCATTAACCGCTTTGCTACCTGAACATTATTGTATCCACATCAGGACTCAAACCTGAAACCTATTGGGTCGTAACCAATCGCTCTATTCAATTGAGCTATGTGGATGAATTATAGTCTTATCAGGTATAGCTTCTAAGCTATTAGTTAATACTGCATCACTGCTTCAACTATAAATATAAATATATTTTGCGCGTGCCGAGGGATTCGAACCCCCATTGATTAGCTAATCACGGTTTTGGAGACCGCTGCATTACCATTATGCTAGACACGCATTTAAGTTTAAAGTTCTCCAACTTGGCGGTCTATGAGGTATTCGAAACCTCTCCCTCACCGTGACAGGATGAGACTGCTACCATTACACCAATAGACCCTTTTGTTATAAAATAAAAAAATCCCTACTTAATTTCTTAGGTAGGGATTTAATTAACTTTAAAAATTATATTATGCTAGATTATTAATCTCATGTTAACATTAAAAGTCTATTAATTCCACTACACTTAGTCGGTTTAAAATTATCCCATACCTTATCCGCTCCAAGTAAACTCGGATTATATAGAGACGAATATGTATTGTTCAAATTTTTCATAACTCTGTAATTTTAATAGTGCAAATATACGAAATATTTTCGACATATGCAAATTTTAAATGTTAAATTTTTGTTAAATTTTTTAATTCTTTTATTAAACTTCTGCAAATATATAAATAATATTTTAAATATGCAAATATGTTAATTTTTAAATTAACTTATTTCTTCTTTCCCCCTCTAGCTCTTCTATCACCAGGCATATCAGTTTTAGATCCTCTATTAGTTGATGGGTCTTTTAATCTAGTACCATTTTTAGTATGTGCTACATCTTTACCACCTTTACCATAGATACCTCTATCTCTTCTTTCCTGTACTAACTCTGACCTTCTTTTTCTTTCTTCTGGTCTTTTATTTATCTCTTTTTGAGCGGCTAATTTCTTTTTATAGCTATCTGGATTCTGTTTATAGTAATCCATACTACTTTTTCCTTTTGATTTTGCTGGCATTTCTTATTATTTTAAACACAAATGTAGGACATTTAAAAATATCCTACAAATGTATTAATTAAATTATTAATTTTATCCACATTTTGATGATCCACAATTTTTACATGTCAAACATCCTTCTTGAAAAACAACGTTTTCACTACCACAATCCATACATGTAAATCCTTGCGCCTTACCGTCTTTAATGAATTTTTTAAGAGCTCTAGCCATACCTGCTTTCCATGTATTAATATTGTCGTTATCCCATGTAAGACTTTGAATAGTGTCAACTACAAACGGTAGAGGCATTCCATGTCTCAACATACTTGATATAAGTTTACCGTAGTTCCAATAATCTGTTGAAGATACTTTAGATATACCTTCTATTACACCGTCTTCGTATATAAAATCATATCTTTTAATACCTTCGCTATCAGATATTTTTTTGATTTCCCCTATTTCGACAGAAATAGGTAAATCAACATTTTCAGCTTTACCTGTGAAGATTTCATAAGGTTTATTATCCATTAATCCTACAAAAGCAATCCACTTTTCTTTGTTATTATTAAACCTTACTACTTTACACGGTAAAGATTTAGGTCTTTTTGGAGCGTGGTTCTCATTAAATGTAACAAGTTTTTTATCTTCTTCCTTACTAGCTTCAATAAGTACACCACTTCTAGAACCATCTCTATAAACAGTAATTCCTTTTAATCCTTTTTTCCAAGACTGTAAATAGATTTCTGATACTTCATCTTCTGATACAGTTGAAGGTAAATTAATGGTACTAGATATACTATGTGTAGTATATTTTTGAATTATACCTTGGATTTCAACTCTTTTGATCCAATCAATGTCGTTAGCCGTTGAATTAGTCCAAGGAGATTCGTATTTATCTAAAAATTCTGTTATATTCTGTACTAATATATCTTGCTCCTCTTTATTTTTAGGTTCAAAATTAAAATCTAATCCTGTTGTTTTTAAGTAAGTTAGCAACTTAGGATGAATAACAACAAATTCTTGCCATGAATCACCAATTTCGTCAACAAAGTCTACTCTTACTCCTTTTTCATTAGGATTTATTTTTTTTCTTCTAATATAAGGATATTGTGAAAAAATAGGTTCTATCCCAGAAGTTGTTTGTGTTAACAAACTTACAGTTCCTGTTGGGGCTACTGTATTCCATGATACATTTCTTCTACCGTACTTAATCATTCTAAGAACTTGATCTGGGTATTCTTGTCTTAAGACTTCATAAAAATCATTTTTACCTATAAATGGTCTAACTGAAGTATAATATTCATTTTCTAAATTCCAACCTTCAAACGCACCTCTAGTAACCGCCATGTCAATAGTACAATCTAACTCGGCTTCCATTTTAATGTGCATCATTTGTTCAATAAATAATAAAGCTTCTTCTGAATCATATTTATATCCTAACGCAGCAATTGTGTCACCTAATGCTGTAAATCCTAACCCTGTTCTTCTAGAAGCTTTGGCAGTATTTCTGATATTGTTCCAAAGTTTAATTTCTCTTTCTTTTACGTCAGAAGTTTCTGGATCTTTAGATAATTTATTTAAAATTCTATCAATATGTTCTAGTTCTAAGTCAATAAGATTATCTGATAATCTCATAGCCTCATAGGCTATTTCATAAAATTCTTTTACTTTAAATTCAGCATCTTTGATAAACGGTTTATCTACGAAGTTATATAAATTTAAAGCTATTAATCTACACGCATCGTAAGGTTGCATGAAAATTTCACCACATGGATTTGTAGTAACACCTTTAAATTGAGGATAAGCTCCGTCTGGAGAATAATCATGATGATTATCTATGAATATAATCCCTGGTTCAGCATAACCATGAGCTGATTTAATTATTTCATTCCAATACTCTTTTGCTTTGATTTTTTTTCTATATTTTATAGTTCCATCAAAATCATAGTAAGTTGATAATTCATTATATTCTAAACCTGATGTTTCATCATTAACATTCCAATTACAAGGAAATCTTAAAATATAATCTTCATCATTCTCTACAGCTTTCATGAACTCATTATTAATCTTAATTGAAATATTAGCTCCTGTTACAGAAGTCCCATCTCTTTTGATTTTAATGAAATTCATTACATCAGGGTGATTAATATCAATACTTAACATTAAAGCACCTCTTCTACCTTTTTGTGCTACTTCTCTTGTAGTATTTGAGAATCTGTGCATAAATGAAATTGCACCTGTTGTTGTTTTTGCGGCATTACTAATAGCGGTACCTTCTGGTCTAAGTGTTGAAATATCTAGTCCAACACCACCTCTTCTTTTCATTAATTGTGCCATTTCTTCGTCTTTTTTAAAGATTCCACCATAGGAATCTTCAGGTTGACCTATAACAAAACAATTTGATAATGAACCTATTGATTTTGCCCCTAACTGAGACATAATAGAACCTTGTGGAACAATATATTTGAAATCTTTGAAAAGATTGTAAATACTTTCATAAGTTAAATTATTTCTTTTTTGACCATATTCAGATAATTCTTTTAATCTATCAATGTGTGACTTTAATGATGATTCTTTTAAAGGTTCTGTTAGTTGATAATTTACATCAATTCTAGCAAACTCTTTTGCCATTCTTTTGTGCATATCATCAGGTGTTACCTCTCCCTCATGTCTATATTTATTAGACCATACTTCTGATGCCAATCCATCATTGTTAAAATATTTTAATAATTCTCCCATATATCTTCGTCTTCTTCTATTTTATCCCAATTTAAATCATTTATAATTTTTTGGTTTTCCAACCAATATTTCATATATTTGTTTTTATCACCTTTTATTTTTTGAGGCTTCTTACCAAATGTTTCTTTTTTGAAATCATCCCAACTACCTGTCCATTCATGTTTGAACTCCTCATTTTTATAAAGAGTATCTATCATAAGTAGATACTCTTTTTTAGCTGTTTCTTCTTCTAACTTTGTCCAACTCATATTTAGAAAGGCATATCGTCATCGTCGTCATCAGCTTCTTTTTCATTTACTACCTCTGGCGTCGAATCACTATTAGTATTTTGGTTAGAGTAATTATTGAAAACACTAGAATTTCTATTTATAAAATCTTCTACTCTAGCATATGCTTCATCGTTTGTTGCTGTAAAATCCCATTTACCACTTCTCAATTTTTTACCCTCTGGGAGTGCTTCACCCCAAGCAACTAAAGTAGCTTTTCCTTCATCATCTAATAAATCTGGATAGGATAAAGATGTTCCGAAGTAAGTTTTATCACTTGTTTTACTTTTACTTTCATAAATTGAAAGTCTAACAACATTATTAATATCTAAATTATCAATGCTTCTTGCGATATTTTGGAAAACAGAGTCTTCTGTTCCAATAGAGAATGAATATTTACCGTCATTATCAGTAAAAATAAGTACAAACTCTTTTCCACCAAATTTTGAATCTCTAAAATATGCCCCAGTGATTTTACCACTTACAGCATTTACATATTTTCTATAAGAAACTGTTCCTGTAGAAGTAACATGTTTCTCATAACCTTCTTTTTCTTCTTTACTGTAAATGTACATTGTTTTTTTACCGTAATCTAATTGTAGGTAAGTAGTATTACCTGTTGTTCTTGTTTCTAATCCCATATTTTAATCTTTTAATATATTATATAATTCTTCTAAATCACCTTTAAAGTATTGTCTATCTGTTAGTTTTTGTACACCGCCTTCTATTGATACGTATGTTGATTCAAGTAGTTTTGTTACACATATTTCATCTTGTTCTACTTGAACAAATAATAACTTGTTTTTAACGTCAATTATAGCGTCTTTTGTTACCGCGTCATATTTTATATCTTCAGGTATGTATTCACCACCTAATACAGCTCTTTTAGCTTCAATAATTGTTTTTTCTTCCTCGGTTAATTCTATTTCTTTTAACCACTCTATTTTAGTCTTTATAATCATTTTTTAATATTTCTTTATGTGCTATGTTAAAAGCGTTAAACAATCTGTTATGTTCGTTGTGGAGTCTAATTACATCTATTTGATTTAAATTATTAATATCAATTCCTTTATAAATATTAATATTTACTTCTACATTTTTAACAAATTTTATATATTTTTCTACTACGAATTGCATCTCTTCTACAGAATATACCGATGGAGATTTTCTATTTAATATTTCGTTTAAATCCATTTTAAGACTCTAGAATCCTTCTTTCTTCGATAATATTTCTGTTTATAGCACAATCTTCATCAAATTTTTCAGGGTATCTTTCTTTTAATTTGTTAATATTTTTTTCCATACACTCAGAAACAGATATACCATATTTATTATAAATAGATAATATAGTACTATCAATATTGTCCAATAAAGAAGTTTCTGTAATACTGTTAATAGGTTTATTATAAGCTAAGTATTTTTTTACAAGGTCTTGTAAAAGAGAACATTGTGAATATAATAAATTAATTAATGTACTAATATCATCAGTATTTAAACTATCGTTTTGTACATATTCTCTATTTAATAAGTTGTTGTAATTACTAATATACCACTGCATATCTGCTAATTCTTCACCTATTCCTACAATATCACCTTTGTGTACTGCTTCTTCTAACTCACTTATTTCAGTGCATATTCCTAGCACCATATGTGCTAAATCACTTTTATTAGAATCTAATCTTGCTAATGTTCTAATTGATTTTTCTTGAAATTCTTTATAATTCATTTATTCTATTTTTATAGTGCAAACATACGAAAAATTTTTGACATATGCAAGTTTTTTATACAAAAAATTTCCCGAATTTTTTCGGGAAATTTTGATTTTAATCAACTTCTTCTACTAAGACACTAACGATTCCTTTATTCAAAGAAGCTATTTCTGTAAAAGCTTTTTTACTAAGGTCTACTATTTTAGGCATTTTAAACATACCTGTATCAGTAACCGTAACAATTACACTTTTACCATTCTCCATATTTGTAACTCTTAATTTAGAGTTTAATTTGTACATATTAGATGCACATGTTAGTGCATTTTGTCTAAAAATGCTACCATTTTTTGTTTTTTTGCCTTCATATTTATCATGGTAATAACTTGCTTTACCTGATTGTTGGCTAAAACTTAAGGAGAATAACATCATCGTTAGTACTGTTAAAATTTTCTTTAACATATTTTCCGATTTTGTTACTTTTTACGGAAGCCATCACCGTCTCGTTTTTAAATCTTCTACAGAGAAGATAGGCTTTTTATTTTCTATATTCTTGTTTGTTAACGTTTTTATTAAATGGTTTATTTGTTGGAGTACTTAAAGCTCTAACAATATCCCATTTATAAGTGTTTATTCTCAAACATATAGTCTTATATTCTAAATTAAGTTCTTCACAAAACTCTATTAAAATTTTTCTATTTCCATTATATTCTACAATTTTATTATACGAACGATTTCTATTCTGTTCTGTAATTGTAGACCATTTGCAATTTTCTTTAGAATAACCTATGGAATTATCTATTCTATCTAATGAATGATTTTCTGGTTTTTCTCCCATGTCTCTTTTAAAATTTTGGTAAGAATCTATCCATTCATCACATATTGTTATTCCTTTTTCTCCATAGTCTTTATAACCTTTGTGTTTTTTATTAAGACATCTCTTCTTCATTGCTTGCCAACTATTATATGTAGGACTTCTACTTTCCATTTTAAATTATTCTATTGTGGAACAGAGCTTAATATTTTTTTTCTTCTGTCTATAGGTATATCACTTACTCTACTTCTCATTAAACTTCCACAGTCTCCGCATCTTAATAGTTGATATGAGTTTACTGTTGTGACATATGATTTATTTGTATCTTTTAGATTTGTTGAACCACAGCACGTACATGCTTGTACATCCTCTTCTATATATAAACCTATATTTGGATGCGGTTGTATATAAGGTCTCATTTCTAAATATACATCTTCAAGTAATTTTACATCTCCATCACAATATTCTGCCATTTTTTCTAGCATATTATAATCTCCTTGCATTACTTTCTTCCACATTCCTTTAGGTGTTTCTATTTTTCTACCAACACCTAGATATTCACCTAAATAATCTAGTTTATTAGAAGTTATTGCAAATTTATTTCTTGCGTGTAATAAAGTATCTATTACTGTATATGATGACGGTAAATTTAGTCTATATTTAATAAATTTTGCATTTGCTTTTTTAATATCAAATCTTTTTCCATTATGACCTATTACTATATCACTTTCATCTAGTAATTTCCAAAGTTCTTTTACTATTCTAGAATCATCCAGTTTTTTCAATTCTTTTTTGGTTAATTTATGTGATATAATCTCATCTTCAAATAACCATTTTGCCGAAAAACATAGTATAGACCAATCTTGAATAATATCGTCATCATTAATACCGTTCTGCCATTTAGACCATAAATATCCTATTATTGGACTAGTTTCTATATCAAAAATAAGTATTTTAGCAGGAGATTTATTTTTCTTTGCCAATATTATATTGTCTTCTTTTCTATAGTACTCTAACCATTTTCTTATTTTTCTAGATAATGATGATATTGAAGTATCATACAATCCATATTTTTCTTGAAGCTTCTCCGCGAGTATATCAGAACTTTTAAATATTTTATATAACTCTAATATCTCTTCTTTACTTTCTTCTTTATTTAACATATTTTATTATTTTGACTTTGCAAACATACGAAAATTTTTTGACATATGCAAATATTTTATACTTTTTTATTTCTACTGTATTCCCAATCAAGTATTTTACCTACTAAATCAGACCTGTGGTTGTGTTTTAACTTATGTACTTTTATATCCTCTAAAGCATTTGCCATGTCCATTAAATAATGTAATCCAGTATAAGATTCCTTTGTATCTACTTGATCAAAATCACCGTTGAAAACTATCCTACCATTTTTTCCTAATCTACTTACAATAGAAGATACCTCTGATACTAAAAGATTTTGACTTTCTTCTACTATTAATATATCATTTATTGTTTTTCCTCTTATAAATGCTATTGGTAAGGCGTCTATGTCTTTATTTTTAATATGCTGTTCTAGTTTCTCTTTCTTTTCTTTTGTATCAGAATAAGAAGTCATTAGATTTTCTTTAAAAGCTTCTAAATAAGGATTAAATTTTTCGTCTAATGTACCTGGTAGGAACCCAAGACTTCTACCTGTTTCTACATTTGCTCTAGTAACTAATATTTTCTCTACTTCTTTTTTAAAGAATAAATCTAGTGCTGTTTGTGCACATACTAAACTCTTACCACTACCAGCTCTACCTGTTACTATAACTATTTGATTTTCAAATATACTCTTTTTAACATTTTTCTGTTCATCATCTAATGTTATAGAATACTTAATATCTGTTTTAAATTGTTTTGCCATAAATTATTATTACATTACTTTTTTACCGAAAACTCGTAAAGACGCACCATCGTTTAAGAAAAAGTCATCTTCCAAACATCCTCTACATATAATTTCTTTTGCTTCTTTATATTTAAGATCCATATCATTTGTACTGAACATTAATATCTCTCTTTTTATTTTATATTTATTAGCATTATCTTTTATAAAACTATTTGAAGATAGGTATGTTTTCCAATCGGATTCTTTTATAACATATTCATATTTTTTACCACGTTTGTCTTTCATTGAAGCTACTTCTTTTTTACCGAAAGATCTTTTGCGTTTACTATAAATATTCTTTTTACCTATATATTGGTACTTTAATTCTCCTGTTTTAATATCATACAATGACATCAAATATACGAATCCCCAAACTTTAGGTTCGTGTATTTGCATATCTTCAATATTTTTTACGTTTTTTCCTTTAAAAGTCCAATTTGAATAATTATTAGTCATACTTTTTTAACTTTTCTACTATTTCGTTATATAATTCAGGGTTATCACTTAATAATGAAGATACGTTATCAGCACCTTGTCCTAATTTAACGTCTCCATAAGAGAACCAAGAACCACTTCTATTTATTATACCTCTGTCTACAGCGGCTATTAATATTTCTTTATTTACATCGAAACCTTTACCATATTCTATAGATGTTTCTGTTACAAAATCTCTATTACCATAATTTGACTTAATCTGTTTAAATTTGTGTATAGAATATTCTCCAGCTTCACCTTTACTTACAGATGTTCTAATTCTTGTTCTTGCATAAAAAGCCCAAGCCTCACCACCTGTTGTTACATTTGGATCTCCATATCCACCGATATTTTTCCTCATTTGATTTATTGCAAATACAGTGGTACCACCTGGTTTCATATAAGGAAATAATTTCCTAAGACCCTGTGAATTCATTCTAGCGGCTAGAGCCATTTGTGCATCACCAACAGAACCTTCGTCTTCTTTCTTAGGTAGTAATAATGCTACTGAGTCTAATACTACTACACCACCTTCAAAATTTTTAACAAACATTATTATAGATTCCCAAGCATCCTCACCTGATGCAGGTCTTAATAATATAAATTTATCTTCAGAAATATCTATACCTATTTCTTTAAAATAAGTTGGGTCATATACTTTTTCTAAATCTACCCATAAAATAGGTTCATCTGGATATTTTTTTTGATGTTCAGCTACAGCATGTATAGTCGTTGTGGTTTTTCCACTCTGTGTATCTCCAAAAATTTCTATTAGAGTACCTTTAGCCCATCCACCTTTTAAGTCATTATCTAACAGAAGAGATCCTGTTGGAAATTTTTCTATTGAAATGTTTTCTGGATCTTCTATTAATATTCCAGAGTTTTTACCAAATGTTTTTCTTACTAATTCTTTGAATTCTTTTACGTTGTTTTCCATTATTTTCCGTGAGCTATATGTTTATCTATTAATTTATCTAATACTATTTTCAATTTTTGATTATATGATTTTGAAAAATCAAATTTTTGCCTTACCCATACAAAATAATTTGGGTTAGAATTAAATGATTCTATTAAACTTTTTCCTTTATATTTACCAAAAGAAAGAGTTATATCTTCTATTTGTTCATTTGTACTTATAACATTTTTACCTATAAATGAAGATCTATGTGGCATTTCCCAATCACCAAATGGATAACCTGATATTAAATTATCACCGTTCCACATAGCCCAACCATTAGTATAATCATTTTTTTCTATGGTCATATTTCTAGGATCTCCAAATCTAAGTGTATTACCAGTTAGGTCTACTATCTTTGCTTTCTTTTTTATTATATCTCCGTTGTTATATATAGGTCTAACTATTCTACCATATATTTGATAATATAATTGATAACTCATTGTATCTCTAGCCATTATAAGACCGTCTAATTCTTGATGATCAAAACCTGCTGTAAATACCATACAGTTTATAAGCATTGGTATATCACCTCTTTTAAATGCGTCAACTATTGCCTTTCTTTCTTTTTTAGGAGTCTTATCATATACTACAGCAAAATCTTTACTTTCTTTTGATAATTCTATTGCTTGTTTAACAGATGGTACAAATGTAAGTATACTCTTTTTTCCCTCATATAATAAATCATTATAGTTTTCTATAATTTTATTTTTAAAATTAGATTCTTCATATTGAGTTATAATACTTTCATCTGTAAACTCTGGACTATTTTCCCTAGCTTTTTCCAAAAAGTTTACATTGTTTTCTATAATATCCGTTGATATATCCGCCCAATATTTTTCTTGTATCTCGTTTATTTGAGTAACATGAAATATATCACTTTTATACCAAAATGACCTCATGGATCTATTAATCATTTTTAACTCTGATCCTATTCCTGTTGTTACTAATTGTATTGGTGACGCTGTAAGACCTATTACTTTTTTTGGATTTATATATTTTAAAAAATCATTTAATTTACCACTCTTATTTATCTTACCACCACGCATAGTATTGCTCATATTAAGATGACATTCATCTACTACTACTATTTTCTTATTTTTGAATAAGTCTGGTTCAGATATTACAGATAATGGTGTTGCATAGGTTATATTTGAAACTTGTTTTTTATTTGCAGATGCAGAATAAATACTAGGATCTAAACCAAATGCTCTAGCTTTTTCTATATTTTGTTCTAATAATTCTATATTGGGTTGTAATACCAATATATCCTCATTTACCATCTCTGCTATAATAGCTGTATCCAAGGCTTTACCAGAACCAACAGGTTTTACTACTATACCTTTTTTATGGCTTGAATTAAATATAAAATCCTCTATATCCTTCTTTCCTTTTTCTTGATATTCTCTTAACTTAAACATATGCAAACATACGAAAAATTTTTGACATATACAAGTTTTTTAACTACAAATATCCTTCTTCTTCAGGATAATGTGTATATGCGGCCAGTATAACATCAGAATATAATCTTAATAAAGGATTAACTAATCCTAAATCTTTTGTTTTTATGTAAGTAGTATAGAATAAAAATAATACTTCTCTCATAAAATCCTCATTTTTATCTGTCCAATTGTAATCAACTTTTAAAGGAAGATATTCTTTTTCAATAAGTTCATCATAGAACTCTTGGTAATCCATTAATTTTTCTTTATTTGCCATTTCTTTGTTTTTTTTTATTTATGCAAATATAATAAATATTATTGAAAATAAAAAAAGGATTAACAATTAAGTTAACCCTTTTTATAATATATTTGTGTTTCAGATATTATTTCAGTGTTGTCAGGAAGTATATGTGATTGACCGTGTTTGTAATAAATTTCGTCATTATCATCTATGTCATCAGAACTGGATTTAATAACTTCAGCTTTATGTAAAAAACCTAAGTTTTCTTTTGTTTGATTTTTAATATGTACTTTATTTTCTCTAGGATAATCGTTTATAAATATAATATCTTTTTCATTACAGAAACCTGTTTTTTTATCTAAAAAATTTATATTTATTACATACAATTTTACTATATCATCTTTCTTAATATCTTCTACTTTTTTACCTACATCTAAAACTTTACAATATTTAAGTAAATCAGCAGTTGTATTTAAAAAAGTTTTCTTAGGTTGAAATTCATCATCTAATACTTCTAATAATACTTTGTTATTTAATACTATCATTTTTTATTTTATTATAAGTGAATTTATTAAAGCAAATGTACAAGCTGTGTGTACAGCATTTTCCAATGATACTCTTAATACTTTAGTAGAATCATATATACCATCTTCATACATGTTTGAAACTAATTCATTATTAAGATTAAACCCAAATCCAAATCCTTCGTTGTATATGTCTTTTAAATAAAAGAAAGGTTCCAAACCTGCATTAATCATTAATTGTTTATAGCACGAAAGTAATGATTCAGACATTATATCAGTCTTAAGAGATAGGTCTTTTTTAGCGAAAAGCAGTGTGCTTGACCCACCTGGTAAATAACCTTCTTCTATAGCTGATTTAACAGCAGATACAGCATCGTCAACTCTATCTTTTTTTTCTGATATTTCTGTAATTAATTTTCCACCAACTTTAATAATAGCAGCGTTTGATTCTAAAGCAAATATTCTATTTTTTAAAGATACTTTATTATTTTCTTTATATTCTTCTTTTAATTTTTCAATATGTTTTTCAATATTAGAACCTTTACCGTTTATAAATGTTACTCTATCTTTTTCAATAACTATTTTTTCACATTCACCTTCATTAGAAAACTTGTTTTCAGAATAATCATTTCCTAAAAATATAGAAGCGTCTAAAAATGAATTCTTTCTATCATTAAAAATTAGATTACTTTGAACAACAACCAGATCTGATAAAGCTCCAGCTCCATAAGCCGATACTATTTCCCTTAAAGCCATTTCTTCAATATCTTCCACAATCAACACTAATGGTCTGAAATTTTCACTGTTCTTATCTTGTTGCATTCCAAGTAACTCAAATAACTCTGGTGTAATGCTTTTTATCTTACCGTTGTTAATATATACTCTTGGATTAGAATATTCTACCCTACCTTTATCAAAATTATTTATAAATTGTCTTGATGAATAACCTGTATCATGTATAGTAAATCCTTTTACTATTTCATAACTAGTGACTGTATCATCTGTTTCAACAACATCTATAACTACGTCAAAATTTGTTTTATCATAAATATCTTTTATTATACTTGATATTTCTGTGTCGTTATTAGATGATATTATAGCGATATTTTTAATATCGTCTGTACTTTCTATTTTCTTAGAATTATTTTTTATATAATCAATTACTGTGTTTAAATCGTATTTTAAATCTTTAATTAAATCATTTTGATTTTTACCTAATTCTATCTCTTTAAAAATGTTATTACACATTGATTGTGTAAGTATTGATGTTGTAGTCGTACCATCTCCAGCCTCGTCTACTGTTTTTTTAGCAGCATGTTTCACAAATTCAGATCCAATATTCAAATAATCATCTTCAAAAGTTGTTGCTTCCGCAACTGTAACTCCGTCTTTTGTAACATTAAAACCTAATCCGTATTTATCCTGGATTAGTACAGTTTTACCTTTACTTCCCAATGTTGTCTTTACAACATCAACTGTTTCATTAATACCTTCTAATAACTTTTCTTGTGCTTCTTTTCCTTTTACTATCATATCTATTTATTTTCTCTCTCGCGCGATGTATAGTTTAAATAAATTACCTATTTATAAACACTTACTATTTAATAAATATTAAGTATATAAACATCTAAATTAATAGGTATTTATAAACGTTACGGGTATAGAACTCCCTAAAGGAAAACCTATTGATTTTCCAGCAGTGTAACATTGTACACGCGTAATTTAGGAATGTTCTAACCAACTATTTTGGTGCACCTATAGATTCTAGACAATCTGTATGCTATTCATCTTTTTTAGTATTATTCTAGATACTCAGGTATAATGAATTAAGAACTACCTGCCGACCTTTCCCCAGCTTTCGGATAAGAGTATATTCGCTGTGGTTAATTTTTCCCCCTCCATATACTCATTAGATATATAAGTCGTGCCTTTGTTTACGTTTCCATGCCGTTACTGCTAAATATCTAATTTAAAAAAAATACCATTACGTTGCTACAATTAGTCAAATCCCTAATGGTCGGGAACACTTTTACACGATGTTGTATTCGTTGCCGTCAATATCATAAATAGTAACGGTTAGTACTTTATATAATTTTATGATTTGCTATAAAATTTTTGCAAACATACAAAAAATTTTTGACATATGCAAATAAAAATAGCAACAAGAACAAATAAATAAATGAGAGAGTAGTTCAAGTTGCTATTATATGTATATTTTAATTGTCTTCTCATTTACATTTTGCAAATATATATAAATATTTTATAATATCAAAAAATGTTAATTTAAAAATTAATATTAAAATTTTTTTAATATATTTGCATATGTCAAAAAATTTTTTTATATTTGCATAAAAATAAATAGATGATTATACCTATAAGTAAAAAATACGATACTGAATTTGATTTATATTACTCTTTAATATCTTTATATAATACTGTAGAGCAGTGGGGTCTTACACAAACCCAAATAAAGATATTAATATATTTAATCAGACATGATTATAGTAAAAAAACAAAAGAAATAATATGTAAGAATTTAAAAATATCTGAAAAATCATTAACTACAAATTTATCATATTTGCGACAGGGTAAAATTGGAAAGAGAAAAATAAAGAAACTTTTAAAAACTTCATCAAATAATATGAATATAACGTTATTAAGTACAGAACTTAACGATATTAAAACACTTATAGAGTCAAAAGATGGTGTAAAATCTTTCATAATAGATTTTGGTGAGAATAAATTTTTAGATAAAATAGGTAAAACTATGAGACATGCTGTTTCCAAAAAAACTTAAAGTAGTACTAGACTCAGACATACTATTAGAAGTATCTAAAGAGTTAAATATTGATATAAAAGATGTAAAAAATACATATAAAATATGGTTAGATTTTTTAAATCATATTTCAAATGAAACATCTCAATGTACTGTTTCATTTCCAAAATTAGGTGAAATGTACATAAGTGTTCCAAAAATGAAAAGGAATATGAGAACAAAAAGACTAAAAAAATATAAAGAAATTAAACTTAAAGAAATTTCAAATATAAAAGACGTTTGTAAATATATCGTTCATGAAAAATCAGTACCTATAATACTGAAGTATGGTGTATCAAAAAGAAAGTATTCAAAAGAAATATTAAAAGAAAAACCTCCTTTTTATACAGCAAGGGAATTAGCAGATATACAAAACAATGCTTTTTTCGAAGAAGATAGAGAATTTTCAGAAAACAAAAAATTAAAAGAATTTTTTATACAAGATGATTAACAAAATTAAAACAATAATAGTTTCAAAAGTATATGGAAAATATGCGATGAAAAATGAAGAATGGTATGTAAAAAGATTGAAAACATGTGAAGGATGTGTTTTTAACTCAAAAAATAAAAAAGATAAAACTTTCAAAGAAAAAATATTATATTTTTTAAATTTTTTCAATCCATTCTGCACTTTATGTGGCTGTGAAATAAAAGCTAAAGCATCAGAAATTAGAGAGAAATGTGTAATAAATAAATGGGAAAATATTTAATATGGAAAATTTAGTAGTAACTTCTTATTATGAATTAAAAAGTTTGAATCCTCAAATAGCAGTAACTTATAAAGAAGAGGGTTTTGATGAAGTAAAAGGATATATAATATTAGATTTTGGTGAAAAAACCAAAGATGATATTACAGAATGTAATCTACAATTATCTTTTAAAGATAATGTAAATATTATAAAAGCTGGAGCATCATGTGGATGTACACGACCAACTTTTAAAAAAGTAGACGATTATTATATAGTACATGTTTATTTTAACAATAAAGAAGTTAAAAAAGATGTTAGTAAATATTTCTCGTTACAATTAGATAATGGAAAAACAATAAAATTTAATTTAATAATTAATAAATAATGACTGAAATCATAATGGAATTACAGCTTCTATATAATAAAATGAACGAAGCTAATAGTGAAGTAGAAGGCATATTAGGTAATGAAGAATTACCTTTTAGTAAGGTGCTTTATGCTGTAACAAGAAATATAAAAAATAGTGATCTGTTTGACATGACTGACGAAGAACTATTAAAACACATACAAAGAACACAATTAATAGAAAGTTAATTATGGATCCACAAAAACAATTAGAATCCCTTATAGAAAAGTCTATTATTTATATACAGGAGACAGATAAAAATAAACAAGTTTTTTCAGAAATGTTTTCTGGTAATGAAAATAATGATATTAATGAATTTATAACAAGTCTTAATGAAGAACAGCTTTATTTATACTTTAAAATTTCTCAAATATCATTAGATTTACAGAATATTTTTACTGAAATAGCTTATTTTATACATTTTTGTAAAAAAAATAATATTGAACTAGACTTATCTACATTAAACAAATCTGATAAATTATTAAGTTTTATTTCTAATTTTAAACCTTTTAATTTGGAATTTGTTCCAAATGAAGATAATATTTTAGTAGAAAAAAACAAGAAAGAATTAGATAAAAAATTCAAAGTATTTAAAAAATCAATTTCTAGCGCTATTAATATACTATAATGACAGAAGAAGGAAAAATAATTCTTTCTATGTATAAAGAAGAGTTTGAAAATTATAAAAACTTTTTAGATTTAAATTATTGGTTTGATGACGTAAAATATAATAAAACTAAAAATAAATTAGAATCATCAAAACTACAAACAGAAGTATCTATAATATCAACAATAACAAAAGGAATTGAGAAATTTAAAGAAGATATTAAAGACGATATTAATAATAAAAAAGTAATAGATTTTTTAAAATTTACTTCTGATATAATAGAAAGACATATAAATACAATAGTTGAGTATAAGAAATTATTTCCTATACATATCAACTCATCTGAGTCCGATGTTGAATTTCATTCGGACTTATTTGCGTTAATAACTAAGACAAAAGTAAGTTTATCAAAATTAAATCTTAGTGAAAATGATAAAAAAGAATTAGATATATTTTTTGGTAATGCTAAAGCCCCTCTTGTAATGAGGGAGCAACTTTGTAACGAAATACCTATAATAAAAGATAAGACAGATTTATTAGAGATAGATTTTAGAGCTCCAAGTATAAATCCCGCCACATCCAATGAACTTCTCATAAACATGAAAGAAAAGGATATTCCTACTTATAACCCTAAAAAACATTTTTTTGATCAGGAAAAATCAACAATACAATTTTGGGAAGAAGAGTTTAACAAGATAAAAAATGGTGTAAATATAGGAGGTTATCATTTGTCAAATTGGTTATATTGGCATATAAATATTTTCAAATTAGCTTATGGTAAAGGTAGCGATAAATCAATAAAAGTAGCACAGTTTAGGGACAATGAATTCTTTTTTGATTATATGAATCAAAAAGCAGCCTCTGATGAATATGGAAGACATGCTGTATTTTCATATGGTTCTAGAAGATTTGCCAAGAGTGTTGGTATGACATCAAAACTATTACATGGTTTATGGACTATAAATAACGCACAAGGGACTATACAAGGATTTTCAAAAGTACCTGATTTATTAGCATTGATTAATTATTCAAACGATGCTATTTTAAATATGTTTCCAGCTTTAAAAGTAAACGCAAATTCCATAGATATAGATCAAGGTATATCACTTGGTATAAAAGGGAAAAGAGCGCAAGATATTTATAAATTTGGAGAATTGACTGTTGTGAATTTAGAGGGAGGAACAACAAAAAGAGGTTCTCAAAAAGCAGCGGCATTTACACCAGATATATTTTTATTAGATGAAGCAGGTAAAGGTAAATGTATACCTATTTGGAAAGCAGCGATGCCATCATTTGCAGGTGGTGAAAATGGAAAATGGAGACTTGTTCCATTAATATCTGGTACAGCAGGTGAAGGGGAATTATCTGTTGATGCGGAATTAATGTTAAAAAATCCTGAAATGTATTCTATATTAACTATGGATTGGGATTTCTTAGAAGAATTTGTAGATCCAGATTTCATAACATGGAAAAGAAATGATTTTGGTTTTTTTGTACCTGCTCAAATGTCTTTAGAAGCACCAGATAAAATATCTAAGCCTTTTGGTGAATTCCTTAGAAGTGGTAATATAAAAATAGATGATTCTACTTTTACAAAACTGAATGATATAGATATTAAAGTAACAGATTGGGAAAAAGGAATGAACTTTTTCAATGAAAAAAGAGAGAAAGTATCAAAGGACATAACGTTATTAGCTGGTGAAGTAAACTCGTTCCCATTAGATCCAGAGGATTGTTACACAACTGCTGAAATAAATATATTCCCAGGTCAAGAATGTAAAAAAAGAAAAGAAATAATAAAGGAAAACGGTCTTAATGGTCAGAAATATAGATTACATTCATTAAATGGAGAAATATATGCAGATATGGTTCCTAATGAAAAGATTATAACCGATTATCCTTATAAAGGAGCCAGTATAGATGCTCCTGTTGTGATGATGGAGAATCCTTTATTAAGTGATTCAAAACCACCATTAGGTTTATATGTAATAGGATTTGACGACGTTAAGCATGATAAAACAGACGGAGACTCTGTTATGTCAGCAACAGTTTTTAAAAGAGGTTATGAAGGTGGGGAATGGGCAAATAGAATAGTTGCAACATATGATTCTAGACCAGAGAGAAAAAAAGACTATTATAAAGTATTATATATGCTTATGAAAATATATAATGCTAGATTTTTACATGAAAACGCAGATAATGGATTTATAGAATATTTAGAGGATAATCATCCAGAAGATCTTCATATACATGTTTCTACAGGCATAGGGCTCGCATCAGAAGATAACTTGCATAGGAATTTAAATAGAAAATGGGGATGGCACCCAACAGATCATAATATATACCATCTTAACCAAAAGATAGTTAGATATACTAAAGAAGAAAATATAGTTATAGGAGATATTCAAGATTTATCTGGCGTAGATAGAATTAATGCCGAAATGTTACTGGAAGAGTTATACAGATACAAAAAAGGTAAAAACGCGGATAGAATTAGAAGTTTTGGACTAGCATTAACATTAGCAACATATTATGATAGAACATACCAGTATATAAAAAATAGAAAAAAGCCTAGAGATCCTAACAAAGAAACAAAAAAAGATAATAAATATAAAGTAACTAGAGGTTTAACAAATACAAAAGGGTTCTCTAAATATTAAAATATTAACTAAATTATTAATACTTTTTGATATTTAAAAACTTTTTTGTACTTTTACAAAATAAAATTATTAATAATGAGTAGTTCAACTGTTTTTGGACAGGAGTATGGTTATTACAGAGGAATGGCAGGTTCATCTATAAAAGGTGCTGTATTACCTCCACAAGCTATACCTAAAAATAAAAAAAATAAAGATTGGGAAAAAAATTGTTTAGATTCACTTGAAAGAGAGGGTATAAAACAATTTATAGAAAATTTACCAATGACAGACTATTATAAAATGATCTCTGGTGACATGGCATATATAGACCTTGTTGACGAGGATACTGATATTTTATATAGTTATATAAAAGATTTTAAAAAAGAAGAATTAAATTTACCATCATATTTAAAACATTGGGATCTAATGTATCCTGTTGTTTCTAAAATTGTTGGCGAATGGTCTATGCAGTATGATAAACTTAGATTTGATACTACAGACCCAATATCAACAAACGAATATTTACAAGAAAGAACTAATAGGCTTTCAAAATATTCTGAAGCGTTATTTCAAAAACAATTAAATAAATTACTTCTTTTAAATGGAATAGATATAAAAGAGGATTTTGCTTCAGAGGAGGAATATAATCAATATCAACAACAGATAGATGCTGTTATAAATGAAAATTTTCCAGAAAAAGTTGATAGCGATTTAAAGAAAAATTTTAAAACTGAGGCTGCCCAATGGGCGGAAAAAACTTGGAATAGAGACTATGAAAGATTCAGAATGAATATTTTAGAGTCAATGGAAGCAAGAGATATATTACTTGTAGGTAAATCAGCCAGACACTATAGAATAGGTCATGACTACTATTATCCTGAATATTGGCATCCTTTAGAAGTATTTCACTCTAAAGAGGATTCTATAAAAAGAATGGAAGACGCAGAATTCGTAGGAAGAGTTAAGTGGTATACTGTAACAGATTTGATAAATACTTATGGTGATATATTATCTGAAAGTGAAAGAATAGCTATATATAAATCATATTTTGGCGTAGATTACACTGAAAGTACAAATATTACAAACCATGAAAAATCAGTACCAGTTCTAGGTGATAATATGTTTGAAAGAATGCAGGTTCCTTTTAAAGGATACTCAGATCATTTATTGGCATTAGAATTTGAAGAAGCTACAGGAATACCTTTATCTGAAAGCACAGATTTAGAAACAGGTGAAACTAGACCTTCTTATTCTGTACCAATTTATGATAGGGCAATAGGATATGGAGCGAAGTTATCTCAAAAATTGAGAAATGATATTCAGATAAGAACAGATACTATACAAACTACAGAAGTATATTGGAAAGGAAGTAAAAAAATAGGAATTCTTACATACAGAACACAATCAGGTGCTTTAAATGTTGTAGAAGTAGACGAAGATATTTTAAGAGACGTTCTAAACGAATATGATATAAAAAATCTTAAAAAAATATCTTTAAAGGATTATGACAAATTACCTGAAGAAGAAAAAGAGAATACAATAATATGGATAGATACCCCGATAGTATATAAAGGAATAAAAATAAAAGTATCTGGGATAGGATTAGAGGACGACATATATAAAGTAGAAGAATTAGGATTCCAAATAAAAGGTGAGAAAGGAAATATATTTGATGTAAAACTTCCTGTAACAGGTTATATAGGGAATAGTTATTGTAAAATAATAAGACCTTATCAAATAGCTTTTAACTTTTTTATGAATCAAACACAAAATTATTTAGAAAAAGAAATAGGAGCATTCTTAGTAATGGATGTTAACTCTATTCCTTCTGAATATTTTGGAATGGAAGACGGAGATGACGCCCTTCTTAAGGTTAGAAATGTTGCACAAACACTTGGATTATTCCCAACAGACTATAGTAGAAATACTTTAAACCAAAACGGTGGTCTTAGTTTTAATCCTATGAGTTATCAAAGTGCTAATTTTAATGAACCTATAAATAGAAATATATTACTAGCCGAAAAATACAAATGGATGGCATATGAAACTTTAGGTCTCACCCCTACATCTATGGGTTCACCTAGTCAATATGCAACAACGGAAGGTATACAAGTAGGACAAAAGGCTTACTTTGCTCAAACATATAATATAGATCAGGTTCTAATGGAGAATAAAAGATCTAACACAGAAGTACATATAACTGTAGCGCAATATTGTCAGATAAACAATAAAGATGCTAATTATTTATATATGGCTTCTAACAATGAGCTTGAGTTTTTACATTCTATTAAAGACGAGTATTTCGACCTAAGACAAATTGATGTAAGAGCTACATATAATCCTAGTAAGAATATGTTATTCCAACAATTAAGACAGACTCTAATAAATAATAATACTATGGGTAATGATGCGTTAGCTACGATAGAATTATTTATGTCAGATGATTTCATGGAACTTAGAAATGCTGCAAAAAATGCAAGATCTTATATGGAAAAAATGCAGAGAGAAAAAATGCAACATGACGAGAAAATGGAGGCTATGAGAATAAAGAATGAAAATTTAATTAGAAAAGAAGAATTAGAACTTGAGAATAGAAAAATAGATGCTGGAATAGAGGAATCAAAACTAACAGCATTAGGTAGAGCCGCAGATAAAAAAGCAGATACAACATCTTTTGACGTAATACAAAAAGCGGCTGAAATTTCTTTAAAACAACAAGATGTAGAAAATAGAAATAATGCTAAATTAAGTGAACTTAAGAATAAATTGAATGAAACTTATAATAATTTCAAAATAAAAGCTGATAATATATTATTAGAAAAAGATAAGCTTGATTTAGAAAGAGAAAAATTGGCTACTATGAAGTATGTAGCTGATTCTAAAAATAGAGACTCATTGATAAATAAAAATTAAAATTTTAAAATATGGAAAACAAAGAACAGAAAAACACAGAAAACTTTAACCCTAGAGAATTTACCTACGAAGGAGGTAAAAAAGTAGAAATTGACGGATTGTTTTTATTAGATTTAATTAATGTATTCGATAGATTAACTAGAGAGGAAATAAAAACAGATTCAAAATTTAAATACAGTTTTATTAACGAAAGTGGTAATATTGTAAAAAATCCTAAACAAAAGGATATTGAAGAAGGTAAAGTAAGAAAAATACTTGATTTTGATAGAACAGTATTGAATCCTAGTTTTGAATATAGTATATCTGAAAAGGGTGTTGCTTATGCAGAATTAAAAAATTTTTTAGAAGGAATTCATTTTAAAAACATTCAAAATAATACAGCAATTCACTTCTCAGAAGTGTCTAAAAACACGGATTCTAAAGAGTAATCCGTGTTTTTATAATATTAAAAATTTTTTAACCTTAATTTAAAAAATAACATATTTGCTTAATTAATAAAATATACATATATTTGCAATGGATAAAGAAACCAATATAATCTCAGATGAAGATTTTTTAAAAGAAATTTTCACAGAAGTAAGTGAAAATAAAGAAAGTAATATTGTACAGGATGATTTAGAAAAAGAATTATTCGGAGATATTACAGAAAAAGATACCGACAAGAAAGATCCTGAAAAAAAATCTGAAGATAATGAAGAAGGAGACGAAGAAGGTACACAAGAGATAGAAAAAACAGATCTATCGGAAGAAGAGCTAGAAAAAACATCTAAAAGATTTGGTGTAAAAGACACTATCAATTCTCTTATAGAGAATGATATATGGGTAGATATGCCTATTAAATACAATGATAAAGAGTACGAAAATATCACTGATTTAATTAGTAAAGAAAAACCATCTAAAGAACTTTTTGATTTATTAGCACTAGCACAAAAAAATTATAAAGAAGAAGTTCTTAAATCAGAGTATATTAAAGTAGGTGATAAAGAAAGTACAAAAGTAAAACTAGTAAATGCTATTTTACATGATATAGACTATACAGATCTACTTGAATATAATAAAGACATAATAGAACCTTTACAAAAAATAGATTTTACAAGTATTAAAGATGGTGATAGGGTTGCTGAGGCATTTGTAAAACAATGCTTGGTTGAAATAGACAATTATCACCCAGATTCTATAGATGCTGTAGTAGATAAACTTAAAAAAGAATATAGACTTATTGATAAGGCAGAAGAATATCAAAAAATAACAGTTGATAATTTTAATAGAGAAATTGAAAGAAGAAAGCTTGAAAAACAAAACTCTATTATAGAAGAAAGAAAACAGTTAGAAGAAGATATTAAGTCATTAAAACAAGTTCTTAAAGATAAAAACTTTAATGATAAGTTTTCTAAAGAAATGCTTAAACTTAGATTCTCGAAAGATGAAAAAGGAAAGTTTCATTACGAAAGACTTATAAAAGATAAAATGAGTGATAAAGCTTTTGAAGCAAAATTATTACACTTTTTATTAGATGAAGAAGATTTTATCAAAACAGCAACGTCTAAAGTTAAAGTAGAGACTTCTAGAAATTTCTTAGAATTAGTTAATGTTAAACCAAAAGAAAATGGTTCTAAACAGAGTAGTAATTCTGGTAAAACTTCAGATGTAGATGAAGAGTTCCTTAAAGAACTAGGATTATAATATAATATCCCACTTAAAAATTTTGTGGGATTTTTCCAATAAAAATTTTTAAAAACGATATAAAATAATGAGCGTACAAAGACAGAACTTTCCCACTCATATCAATGGTGAGGAAATTATTAAAATAGTACAAGGTAAAAAATACGGTACTAGATCTGCTGCATTCCAAGGAATGCTTGATAGAAATGAGTATTTATATAACGAAGAGGAAAACAGATACCACTTAGGTCTACTATCTTCTTGGGGAATGCAGGGTAAAGAATCTTATCCTATGATCACTAAGTTGTTAGAAAAAGGTTCTGAATTGCTTGTAGAAGGATTCAATGGTGAGTTTACATATGATAAACCTTTCTATGATCCAAAACAAGGTATGAGAACTATTGCTTCTACTGTAAATGAAGCAGGAGATTACCCTGGTATTGATGAATCTACATTTGACATTATTCTTTCTGAAAAATGTTATCCAACTGAAATAATTGGTACAGACCCTTATGGAGACGAAGATCAATTGTATGTAATCAGTTCAGAAGCTTCAGAACTTAATGGTGAAGGATGGAGAACAACAGTTACTCTTACCGCTACAGGAGCAGGTAAATACTATAATCCAGCGTTACTAGAAGCTGGTATTAGCTATTTCAAAATTAACAACGCTAACGTAGAATATGGTACTCAATTCCCAGGTGTAGATATGCCAACAGGACAACCAACAGGTGTACTTAGAGCAAGATTTAAATTAGGAGGGATAAGAGGTATTGAAGGTTTCGTTACTGCTTATGCTGATGCTATTAATGCAGGATTAAATGCTGTTAATGGTAAAGATAATGAAACAGAAAAAGCTATGGCGGCATATAGAGATAAATATGCTAACGGTGATAATTCTGCTAATACAGTAATTTTTGGTAGAAAAGATGACGAATTACCTAACTTAAGAGCTACTTCATTAATGGAATTCTTAGTAGAAAGAACCCTAATGAAGAGAACAGCTACTTCACACATGTGGCAAAGACAAGGGCAAATTAGATCTACAAACGGAGCAATCAGCTATTTAAATGAAGGTCTATGGCATCAACTTAGAAGAGGTAAAATTATTACTATTCCTAAGTTCATGGGTATTACCAAAGCACACATTGCTGAAGCAGTAGAATATACTTATAGAAATAATCCTACATTACCTTGGGAAGAAAGAGAAATCGTATTTGAAGGTGGTACAGATGCAGAGAAAAATGTATTGTTACTATTCCAAGACGAAATTCAACAACAATTCAATGTTTTAACTCAAGCAGGTTTATTTGCAACTATATTTGGTTCTGATAAAGGATTACTACCTGAAAATCTTAGAACTTCTTTAGTAGGAGGAAAGAGCTTAAACGAACTTGAAATTAAATCTTTACTTAGATTTGTAGCAGTTCCTTTAATTGGTATAGCAGGAAAAGTTTCAATCAAACATAATCCAGCATTAGACTATTTATCTGGTAATCCATTAGAATACAAAGGTCAATTACCTCACGGTAGAGATTGGACTTCTCATTCACTAATCATTTGGGATGTTAAGAGTCAAGAATACTCTAACAATAACAAAGGTATTGACGGAGCATCAATGTTAGACGGTTCTAGTAGAGTAAAAGATAACTTATATTTAGTTAGACCTAGCGCAGGTATGACATTCAAAGGTTATGAAAACGGTAGATGGGATAAAGGAAAAACTTCTAATATTATTTCTTCAAGTAAAGTATTAGGACAATCATATTGGGCTTATAACAGTTCAGCAGTATGGTTGCCTTATCCAGAAAACGTTGTAATGATAGAATTATCTAAAGGAGCTAGAAGAGCAGGTTTCTTAAACAGATACTTTCAATAATATATAAAATATCCTCCCTCTTTAAATAGAGGGGGGAATATTTAAAAGAAGAAAAAAAAGAAAAAGAAAAAGAGAACAATGGCAAAAAAATTAGTAAAAGATCCTAACGAATTTGAACCAATCGTAGTAAATGGTTGTTTAATAGAACCTAATACAGTATACGAAGTGGTTGCTAAAGAACCTAATCTAAACGCTCCACCTATTTATCAGGAGCTTGGTTCAACAAAAGAAAGAATGCCTGGAGTTAGTAACTCAGTTAGTTTAACACAATCAGACTCAGGATTTTTCTCAAATAGTACAATTTTCAATAAAACAGATTTTAAATCTGATTGGGTTAAAAGAGAGCAAATGGCAAAAAGATACTATGAGATTTTTGCAGAACCTCTTAGAATGTATATATCTGAAATAGAGAGAATACAAATTCCAACAGATGACGAATTTTTCGATAAAAACTATAAAAACGGACAATTTTCAGTTAACATAGGTGAAAGTATCCAATTCAATACAGCAAACCCAATAGAAAGATTTAAACTATATATAGCAATAGCCGAGGGGGAACTATGTATGAAAGGAAAAAGAAGTGAAGATGAGAAAGAAATCGGACTTAAAGATGAGTTAGATATGTTCCATCAAGACGCTCAATACGCCTATATTTCTATTACTGAAAGAAAATCTAAACAAGAAAAGCAAAGTGAAATAGAGATGGAAGCATCTTATCAGTTTGGTGATTTATTAAGAAAAGATAAAGAAACACTTCTTAACATGCTTTCTTATATAAATATCCCTGTTAAAAAGGACACACCTAAATCTGAGTTAAACACTTTCTTTAAAACCAAGATAGAACCTTTTAAACTAAAATTAAAAGAGTTTATAGAAATGGTAGAAAAGTATAATACAAATCCTACTGAATTAAAAATGGAATTTGATATTATAGATAAACTTAAGTCTAAAAAAGGAAAAGAATTAGTAATTAAACAAGGTTCTTCATATTATTATAATGACACAGTATTAGGTTCAAATGTTAAATCTATTGCGTCAACATTTATGAAACCTGAAAATAAGCATTTACTTAATGATTTTCTAGAAAATTTTTAATTAATGAAAATATCTGAGGTATATGATAGATACTTATTGAAGGTAGAAAAAAACTCTACTAATGATAATATAAGTACTGACAAACAGAGATTCTTAGAGCTATTCAATATGTATTCAATATCTTTTACTGAATATATATATGGGTTGAAGAATGAAGAATCTATGAGATATATACAAAATTTATTAGTAAAAGAATTAAATATAAATAAAGGTAAAAAAGAAATGGATCATTTTTCTTTTAAATTACCTAAAGATTACCTTTTATACTCCAGTGCATTTGCACTGGGTAGTAAAGGGGAATGTTTAAACAGAAAAATAGATCTTCCTTTAGAAGTCCTAGACATCGAAAAAGATTTATATTACAACGATTCTAATACTTCACCTAGTTTTGAATATAGGGAATCTTTTATTACTATAGGATCTAATTCAGTAAATGTATTTTATACTGATTTCACAGTGAATTCTTTAATATTATCTTACTATAGATACCCAACAAAACACAGTTTAATAGATCCTAACAATCCAGAATCAGATTTTGATGATAATCAAGAAGTTGATTTCGACGAAAAAGCAATAAATAGAATATTATCTGCCACAGCAAGTGGTTTTGATATTAACAATAATTCAGAAAGATGGCAAATTCATAATATTTTTGCCAAAAAAAGTTTATAACAATAAAATAATTTAATAAAATGAGTTTACACGGTAGTGACGTACGTCATTTAGGCGTTTCTCCTTCAGGAGCAGTAATGACATCAGGGTATTCATTAGATTTACCTCTAGATACTTTAGGTATCTTTTCAAAAGATAAACTAAAAGTTAAGAAAAATGGTTTAAAAGCATTATCTACTTTTAGTGATATTTCTAAAGACGAGCTTTTATCTGTAATGTTCGGTACAAAGAAAGATACAGGTAGAATGGGATCTGATAAGAATGCTAGAACATTAGATTTCTCCTTAAAGAACGTAAAAAAAGTAGGTATAGCTCACCCTAAACAAAAAGAGCAAAAAGTAGACTACTGGAGAGTAGGTTGGGATGGAGTAGAAGATAGTACTTCATTTAAGTTTCATAAAGGGCAGACATTAGAATTCCAAATGACAATCGGAGGTATTGCTGCAACTTTCTTCAATAACACTGACACTTATACAGTTAGAACACTTATAAATGTTCCCAACGATGAATTGGAAACAATTTGCGATTCACTAGGATCTCCTTGTGACCCAGTAGATTGTAGAGAGCACACACTTTCTATGGTAAAAAGATTGAACGATTATGACTTACCAGGAGGTCAAAAATTATCACAGTTCTTTGATATTTATCCTATTTTCGATACACCTACAGCTAACGCAACTCCTGTTGCATATAAGCAAATGTGTTTAGAATATTGCGGATTCGGTGGAGAACATGAATTATCAATGGTTTCTGCTCAATATCCAGGAGTAGATATTAAAAGAGATACTTTTACAGATAAGTTTGTTATGACTGTTCCTGCTGCTTATAATCCAGCACCTTATTCTCAAACAATAGGTAGCGTATTAGTTGGTTGCGAGGAATGTCCTGCAAATACAGAGCTAGTTGAGACTGCTTTTGTATACGGAGTTGCTTTATCTGACGAAGGAGTTGATTTATCTACTACAGTAGAAGGATTATCTTTAAATGTTATAGAAGCAGTTAAAACAGGAAGTGATTTTGGAGTAGGACACTATTTAGTATCTTTCACATCAGAATTAACTTCAGCAGAGATTACAGCTTTCAAAACTGCAAATCCTACTGCACTTGTAAAATTCTTAGGTGAAAAAGAAGCTTTCTGTCAAAGTACAGCGGCGCCTGTTACACATGCGTGGGTTGAGTGTGGTACATTTACAGCTTCTACAGCTAAGTATAGAATTATGGTAGCGGACGATTGTAACGGAACTAGATTGGCTGACATTCAAGAAGCTTATCCTGATTTAACAATCACACAAGTTCTTAACCAAAATTGTGTATCAGTATTTGAAACAACAGTTACTACTGATTTCAGTTATAGTGAAGGATGTAACCAAGCTATTGTACAACAAGTATTTAGTTCAGAAGCACCTGTAAGATTCGGAATGAATGATTATTGGTATCCTTACACAACAGAAGTAGCTTCAACAGGTACAAAATGTGGTTTTGAAATTAAAGCTAAACCTATTGTATTAAATCCAAGTGAGTATACTTTAGATGAACTGCCATTTGTAATGACTTCTACTAGAATCATTTCATTATCAGGAGGTTATCCAATTGATTATTCAATGAATGCTATAGTTCCTAAAGGAACATGGAGAGTTCTTCAATTAGAAAGAGCACAAGATTTAGATAACTTAGGTGGAAACTTAAGAGAATGGGAACAAAAAGGAAGATTCTACTTCTTAGATGAAAAACCATACAGATCTTATGTTGAAAGAGATTTAACAGGTTCTAAGTCAAGACTTAACGGTCTACAACAGTACTCTGATATTTTCTTTACAATTGAGAAGGACAATAAAGCAGGAATAAATAGTAAAGAATATTCTTACATAACTTATCACGTTTTAGTACCTTACGGTAGAACAGATAATATGGAGCAATTATTCCAAAAACTAGCAGGTTCTGCTGGAATTGATTTTGAAGTAAAATAATAACTTTATAAATACAAGGCGGTAGGTGGATTTCCTACCGCCTTTTTTAATTATGAAAAAGTACTTATATATATTAGGAATATTAATAGTAACAATAATTATCTCTTTTTACATTGGAAATTCTGTAGGTAAAAAAACTCAGGAAGATAAAGAAATAATGGGAAAGATAAAAATTATTCATTCTAAAGACAAAAAAGCTTATGCTAAAATAGATAGCTTATATGACGTCATAAAAAATATAAATAGTAAAAATATTCCTTTAAAGAAAGAAGAAAATTTGCTTAGAAAAAAGGCAAAAGATTATAAAATACCTATAGTAGATAATAAAGATTGTGATACAGTATACAGTAGTTATAATAATAAAATATCACTATTAGAAAAAGCATTGAATACTAAAGACACGATAGAAAATAACTTAAATAAAGTTATAATAAGTAAAGATAGTATTATAGTTTATAAGGATAATATAATTAAAAATAAAACAGAGGAGATTAAATTAATAAAAGAATTAAATAAATCTAGAAGTAAAAAATTATCACTATCATTACAATTAGGTACTGGTGGTCAGATAAATATAGATAAAAAAAATATTAATGTTCAAAGAGTACCTGTATACGTTGGTATAGGGGTATCTTATAAGATTTTTGAGTTTTAATATCAAAATCAATACATTTGTGTAAATGAAATATTATTAATAAATTTGTAAAATGAGAAATATAGATCTTGACTTCCAAGTATATGATTCTAATGACCCAAAAAAAATTATCATCTTAGATACTTCAGTATGGGAACATATTTCTAATAAACCATCTATAATAGAAATTATTACCCCAGGAATGAAAAATCCTGTTGTATTAAATTATAAAAAAAACAGTGTTAACATACTTAATTCACATAATTTAAAACTCAATTGTGGTACTTGTGGAGAAGAGTATTATGACTTACCTGATGGTATATATGAAATAACTATAAAAGGATCGCCAGATAGATTCAATAAAAAAAGATTCTATCTTAAAACAACAACAATTCAAAGTAAATTAGACGAACTATTAATAAACAATTACGATATAAAAAGTGATTGTGATGCTGATATAATTTTAACACAGAAAATACTTAGGTATAGAGATTTAATAAGTGTAGCAGATGCTTTTATAAGAAAAGGGTTTATATCAGACGCAAATAAAATAGTGAATAATATAATAGATTTTATAGATAAAAGTAAAAATTGTAAGAGATGTCCGCACAAAGTATAGTAGAGTATAATGTGTCTATTACAAAAAATAAACTAGATGATTTTTTAATAAAAGAAGGAATTATATTCAACAATATAGTAGACTATGATATAAATAAATGTGTAGACTATGATAATATAAGACTCCTTATAGAATTAGATAATATTTTATGTAGAAGCACAGACAAAGACAAAATATTATTAATAATAAACAAAATTTTAACAAATGTGTTGTAATAATAAAAAGAATAGATGCGCAGGTACTATTGTATCTGCAATTTGTACAAAATATATCGGATATTTACCCTCATACTCAGAACTAGATCCAGATTGTGTCTCAATAGAAGAAACAACAGAAGAATTATATAGAAATCAGGAAGAAATACTTGATTCTTTAGATTTATCTGAACTTGGTAATGATTGTATAGAATACCAGCAACAGTCTCCTAAATTAAAAACAAAAGAGGTATTATATGCGTTTGAATCTGAGATATGCGACATTAAAGATAAACTATCTGTAAATGTTTTTCAAGAAATGAACTTGGATTTTAAAAGTCTTACAGATCCTTGCGGTAATGACATTGCTAATTTAAAGACTTTTTTCCAAACTTTAATAGACGAAATAGATAAATTAAAAATAAACACATAGGAATATGGATAAATGTACACAAATAAATATCCCTACAGTAGACAATAGTGAAATGAAATGCGACGCTTATTATTATTCGACATGTATAATAGTAGACGATATATATAATAAAATAGGTAATCTAGAGGGAGAAAATCTTAATTTACTTTTAACAAAGTTAAATAATAAAATTGCACAGATGGATAATAAAATAAGTGCATTAGAAAACGAGATACTTTCTTTAAAAGAAATTATAAATAATAATTAATATAACTAAAATGGATGAATTAGATAAATATTGTGGATGTAATAAACCTGTGATAGTTGGTTGCGAAAATCAGGTAGACCTAGAATGTGTTTATTACACTGGTGATAAATTAGATCCATTAAATATAAACTCTGGAGCTAATGGTAATTCAATATTAAAAATCATAAACGATTATATAAAAAATGTTTTAGAAAACCTGGAAGTACCAGAAACTCATATAGCAAATATAGGGAATAAAATAGGTGTATATAAAAGCCTATCAACCTCTTTCATACATGAATTCAAAACATTATCAGGTATAGAGGGAATAGTAATAGAAAATAAAGGCGATTATATAGAATTTAGCGTTGATACAGAATGGTTATTGGATAATATAATTATATTATTTGAAAATCAAACATTTAAGGATTTTTTTGTAAACTATAATAAAGATATTTTTAATACTAATATATGGAAAGTATTTTTTGAGCAGTATATAAAAACAATGTTTTCAACATTAGAATTTCAAGACTTTTTTGCAGACTATATTACTAATTTAATGACTTCTAGTAAAATAGACGTATGTAATATAATACAAACATGTACTATAGATTGTAATTGTGATGATACTCATACACCAATACTTTCTTCAAATGTGTATTATAATGTAAATAATAGATCTTCACTTAATTTAATACAAAGTAATTTTACTGACGTATATTCAGATGGTTTAGGACATCTTCCTACAAACATTAAAATAAAAGGAGGAGATTATACAGGAATAAGTTACAATGGTTCTCCTATTTCTACGGAAATGTTGATACCTGTTACAGATATTTCATTGATAACATTTACAGGTAATAATATAGATAGCTCATATACTCAACAAGTATCTTTCTCAATAATAAATGATAATAATGAGGAAACTATAGCTAGATATATAGTATTTAATGTTGCACAGAAAGATGATACGTATATAGATTGTATAGCATTAGGAAGCGGGATAAATTATACCGATACAATTATAAAAGACTATAATTACACAGGACAAACTTCTAAAGTAATAAAAATTGTAAATAATTGTAATACTGATTTTGTATTAAATGCTCAGAATATATTTACTGAAACTTCAAGCGGAAGTAATTTTGTAGCATCAGTTAATACTACAACAATACCAGGAAATACAACGGTAGACGTCCCTGTTTATTACAACGGATCTTATAGAGGGTCTTTATTAACATTAGTGTATACTATAAATGTTAATGGTACAACAGCAACTTATACTTTAAATGTAACAGTACCTGATTCAGAACCTATAACACAGGATGTAAATTTACCTCTTGCAAATAGAGAAAATAAAACATTATCTAGTTTAGATCTTATATATTCTGACCCAGATGGAGATCCAATAACGAATGTTAGATTTATAGGAGATACTAGTAGATTATATACAGATTCTGGTTATACTAATAACTACGTATCTGGAACAGAACTACCTATAACTTTTGTTTTATATTATAAAGCACCAGATCAAGATGCGCTGTATAGTTATCAAGTACAGTATAATGTAAAAGCTAACGGTGTTTGGAGTTCATAAAAATAATAGCAGGTGTGAAATATCACCTGCTTTAAAAATATTTAATAATGTCAATATTAACAATAACTAATGCAGAAAAAGAGGCACCAAGTATATTAAACTATTCTATGATGTGTATTGGAAACGGAGAGGTGGAAACATGCAGTCTTGAAACAACATTACCCATAAATGATTATATTAATTACAATGGTGATATGTTCTTAACTTTTGATCTTGTAAGCGTAAATGGTTTAGATTTACGGTTATCAAAAAATGGCGAGCAATACGAAAATGTTAATAATACAACATATTCTTTTAATAGTAATGATACGCTTACTTTAAAAACCGAAAAGGATACTACAGACGCTGGTAATAACGCAGTAGACGTTTCATATAATATGAATATTTATAGAGACGCTATAGATCAGAATGATAATAACGGTAATCCAGTATTACTAAAAACAATTTTAATAAATATTAATAGTTTATAATATATGTCAATATTAACAATAAATAACGCAGTTAAACCTACTTTACCAACTCAAACATATTGTTTTCAAGCACATTGGGATTGTGAAGATTCAACACATAATTGTCCTGGAGTATGTGGTAGTGTTACTTATATAGATGAGTATGGTGTAGAATATACAGAAGGTGGTTATTGTATAGACGATGGTGTAATTCAAATTATAGCTTCCTCTATTGTAAGTCATACAGGAATGAATCCTATAGAATGTATTACAGAATAATTTAATAATAAAATAATATGAACGAGATTAAAAGAATGTTGAGAGAACTACAAATGTTACTTTGTAGAAAACTTAATATAGACAACACTAATGCGAAATATAGTGATTATAATGAAAACTATAGTAAAATAATATTTGTAGATCCTGTTACTAAAAAATGGTCATTGGGAGATTCAACAGAGGGAAATTCTAATACAACAATACCTGATTATAATCCAGATAATGTATATAATGAAGAAGATTTATTTTATTATAATAGCGATGATTATGAAAAAAACTTAACATATGTATCAGGTATATATAAAAGTCTTATAAATGAAAATAAAAATTTTAATTCATGGGAAGAATATGAAGTGCCTCCATATATAGAAGCAACTTTTAGTGAATATAATGTAAATGAATATAGATATTGGGTGGCACCAGATATTAATATAGGGATAGGTGATAATGTTCTATTGAAACCATCACAAGATTTAATAAAAAGAGGTTATTCTTCATATTTAATTATAGATTGTCCTACGAATATACCTGCTGCAGAATTTCCATCAACTTTTACAGAATTATCTATTCCTATAATTGAAGATATTAATTATTTTCTAAATCAAATTCCTGATTGTGAGACTTATTTGAATAATTCATTCGAATTATATTTTAAAGATGGAATATTTTATAAATTAATAAGTTGTCCTGTATCTGATTTTGGGTTGGCAAATTATGTACTTGAAAATAGTCAATTGTTGGCAGATTATAGTAAAAATGATTTTATTCCATTAACAGGAACAGAAGAAGGAAATCCTATAACTGGCGCATTAATTACCGATGTTGGCGCATACACAGGTTATAACAGAGAAGATATTATATATTCAACATTTAGCGGTGGAGAAGATGACCTTCAAATTACATATATAAATGCCGACCAATCAAAAACTAATTGTAATTTAATCCAATCTATAATACGTCCTTCTTATTTTTATGATAATGTAAGCGGCTTAACTTTTGCTTATGTAGATATTTATACTATTCATGATAGAGGTGATGGGAATGGAGAACAAAAATCAATTGGATTAAGAGGCAGATATGATTATTCAGACACACTACCTGAAGATAAATTAATATATGCACAAAGACAATATGTAGACAACGTAGCAGGAACAAAACAAGACGTTTTAAATGAAATAAATTTAGGAGAAATTATAGATACACAATTATCTATTAAAATGACTCCAAGTGCTACAGACGAACTTGTAACTTTAGATTCAATAACAGGAGAAGCAGTAACAATAAATGTAAATGCACAGATGTTAATTACAATGTTAAATAGTGCTTCACCAGCAGAACTTTCTACCATTAAATCAATTTTAGGAATAGTGTAAATTATTTATTTAAAATAATTAAAAATTATGAAATTTAAAAATATATTTTTAGGAAAATATCCAATATCCTCATTGATAGGGTATTTGATAGCAGGTTTGACAAGTTTTCAAATGTATTTCAAACCAGGAGTAGAACCATATGAGTGGGTTATACCAGTAACAATAGCAATATTAGGTAGAATGTCTACTGATTTTGCCAATATAAATAATAAAAATGGACAAAGTAATTAATTTTATTTTTGAAAATTGGAAGACTATTGCCACTTTTTTAGGTATAATAATAACATGGGTATCAACAAGAAAAAGGGATAGAGCAGATATTCTTTCAAAAATACAAGATGTCTACAATAAGATGACCGATGATATAGATAAACAATATAATAATTTTACAACTAAAATAAAAGAGATGGAGGCAAGAGAGAGGATCGCCATCGAAGAAAGAGGAAGACTACTTGAAAAAATAGAAGCTTTGGAGAAACAAACTGAAAAGGATAACGAAGTTATAAAATCTCTTAAAAAAAGAGTAGAAGAACAGGATAGAAAAATAAAAAACTACGAGCTTAAAATAAAAGACTACGAAGTTCAAATGAGATATTTAACAAACGAACTTAAGAAATAAAATGGAAAACTTAATCTATATTTTATCTGACTTTTTTATAACTTTTTACTGGATGTATACTATATACTGTCTGATAAGATATAGAAATAGTATATCTAGACCAGAATTTCTAGGAATGTTATTTACATCATTTGTAATTATATATTCTATATTCGAGTTTGTTTTTCTGAAAGAAAGACCTAGTAGTGTAAAACAAGTTCAATGGATAACTACAAATTTTTTATTTGGATTTACATTTAACATGATAATAAGAACTAGGAGAAGTATATCTAAAATATTAAATAACTTTAATAAAAAATAAAATGAACTTAGAATTTTATAAAAATATAGCAGTGAAATATCCTGAAGAATTTGCATTGTTCAGAGATAAAATATTTCCTATAGTAATGCAATGGGAAGGTGGGGGAAAACTTCACAATGTTGCAGGAGACAGCGGAGGATGGACTGTTTGGGGTATAGCATTTAACTATTGGAAGTCATTATTTAAAAACTTTGATGATTTTAAAGATACAACAAGAGAAGAAGCTAGTTATATAGCTTTCGTTAAATTCTACCTTGCTATCAGAGCAGACGCAATGCCATATGAAACAAAGTTATATTATTTTGATATGGCTTATAATATGGGAACTTCAAGAGCTATAAAAATAATGCAGCAATGTGCTGGAGTAAAAGATGATGGTGTAATTGGAATGGTCACATTATCTAAAATGAAAAATATTAAAGAGGAATGTTTAAAATCAAAGAGAGAATCTTTTTATAATAGACTGTCAGAGTCAAAAACTACATTGAAGAAGTTTTTAAAAGGATGGTTTAATAGAAGTAAATCAATATATGATTTTAAATACTAATTCTTTGTTTTCTTTGTTTTCTTTTCTAGGCTGGGTATTTTATCCAGCCTTTTTTAATTTGTAAATCAACCAATTTGGTTATTTAAAAATTTTTTAATAATTTTGTAATATAATTTATATTAAAATGACTTACAACGAAGTAATAAGTAGAGTACAAAACACACTAAATGCTATTAATAAAGACATGTATATCCCTAAAAGATATGTATTGGCTGTATTGAAATCTAAAGCAGAGTTTCTAGTTTCCCAAAAATTTAATGATAAATCTCTTTTTAGAGAAATGAATATATTCTCATGGGTAAACTGCGTAGAAATGAAGGAGATGGACACATATATGTGTGGATTAGTAGAATTAGAAGACTGTGGAACTGTAATGGTTACTAAAGTTAAATTACCAGAGTTAATATGGTCTAGATATGGATCTTCAATATTAATGGTAACTAATATTACAAACAGTAAAAAATACCAATTAATATCTCCATTAGAGTTTATGAATATTAAAAACAGAAGTAATTTTGAAAAATTCAAAGGTAAATATGCAATTATTTATCCAGACAATAGAATTATAATCCCTGATAGCACAGTGAAAAGAATAAATGTTTTATTATACACACTAGACGAAAGTATAATAAATATGGGATATTGCGAAGAATGTGATAATTGTAATAATTATTATGATGCTGAATTTAATCTACCTAATAAAATAGGAGAGGCTGTAATACAGGAAGCTATAAAAGAAATATCATTGAGAATGCAAATACCAAAAGATGAACTTCCTTCTGGAAATTCTAACGAAAAAAATCCAAACCCTAATTAATGAGACAAAGTACGGTAAATTGTTTGACACCATCAACCTTAAAGGTTCTAGATAAAGATTTTAGAAATTACTACAGAAAACGCACAAAAGATAATACTAAAAATAGACTTCATCATTATGATAATGATAGGATAATAAGATTGTTTTTAAAAAAAGTAGGGGACAATATTATAAAAAGTAGGTCTGGGGTATTAATAAATAGAATAGGTTATTTTTTTGTATACCGACACCCTTTTACATTTAGAACTACATTAAGAGGAAAACATTTGAAAAGATACATGCCTACATTTATACCAACAGAAAATAGCATATTTAAATACTGGTCTATGGACTTTAAATTTAGTACAAAGATTATGGAAGGAATTGATAATAATATAAAGAACGGATACAGGTATTTAAATTTAATGAACGGTGTCAGTAAAGCAGACTATATATATTTAGGTGCTTCTAATAAAGCTATAACAGATAAAAACAATAATGTAAAAAATGACAAAATTCAGTAATTTTTTAGCAGAGATAAAAAGATCCTTCAGACAATATGATTCAGCAAATCTAATAGATGATATGGATGTATATGATTGGACTATACAAGCATTAAATGCTTTAAATATATTACCTACAATCAAAATAGAAAGTGTATTACGTGTTAAAAATAATAAAGCTAAATTACCAGATGGTTTTAAAAGTATTTATTATGCTATAAAATGTGAACCACATGTATATACAGTTGATGATACTACCGAAGATATTGAGCAAGATTTTTATTTTTATAAAGTAAGGGAATTGAAAAAACAAGAATGGAATTCTTGCGATCCTTGTGATGTACAAGAAACAGATTCGTGTATAGTTGAAAAAACCTATTTACATAATGGTAAAAGAGCTAATTTTTATTACAATAATCTTCAACCTTTAAAATTAAAATTAACACCTTATGTAAAAAGAACACAATGTGATAAAAATTGTGTAAATTTTAGAATGAATGATTCAACTTATGAAATAAGTATAAATAACAAAACTCTTTATACGAATTTTGAGGAAGGTAATATATTTATGATATATAATGGTTATGAAGAAGACGAGGATGGTTTTATAATGATACCAGATACGGCAGAAGGAAACCTAATGAAATATATCAAAGCATATGTTAAAAAAAGAATAATAGAAGATTTATTAAATAATAGTGATAATACTACCAACGAACAATTTTTATATACATTATATGCCGAAGAAGAAAGACAATTCTTTACAAAAACAGTAGGTGAAATAAAAATGTCAAAAGTTATGAATTCTTTAAATGTTTATAGAAATAAAATTAAAAAAGAGTTCAGTGTATTTAATTTTGGAAATTATTCTTACAACAATAGTGGAAGAAACAATATTGAATTTATAGTTACATAAAATGGCAAAAAAAGATAATATACAAATATCATTTGGAATAAATGGAATGGAAAGACAGGGTTTCTCACATCTTATAGATGAGAAGTCCTATACTTTTATGCAAAATGGTAATATAGAAACAGATGATGAATCTATAGCACTTACTAATGAACATTCTAATTATCTATGTTCTAGATTTAAACCAGGGTATGTAGTAATAGGTAATAAATATGACTCTTTAAACAATAAAGTATGGTTCTTTTTAACACAAAAAGATAAGCATAATAAACTGGATGAAAATGGTAATGAAGTATTAGATGAAAATAATAATGTAATAAAAGTAAGAAATTCTGAAATAGGTTATATAGAAATAAATGGTGATTCTCCTGATTTAGAAGATTCTACATCAGAATGCAATTGTGATATAAAAACAGTATTATCTGAACCGTTAGAAAACATAGAAAATATAATAGAAACGTGTACTTATACAACTATTATATCAGACGAGTGTAACAACTGTTTAAATTTTGATCCAAATTATCCAATACATTCGATAGAATTAAAAAGAGAAGCATGTGGATTCACTATGACTTTTGCTTCAAAAAATAATCCACCTAGATATATAATATTAGACAATTTAGATTATTATCATTATGAAATAGATTCACAATGTGGTGAAAATGAAATGATACCAACTTGTCTAGATTGCGATAAAATGAGATTGTTTCCAAAATATATAACACCAGTTTTAAAACCAACAATGGTAAATTATGGTGGAAGCTTGAAGAGAGGAAACTATGAATTTTATATAGCATATTGTGATAAACTAGGCAATGAATTAACTTCTTATATTGCCGCGACAAATCCAATAACAAACTTTGATTTTGATAATCTTTCAATTACAGGGGAAAGTTTCAATGAATCAACAAACTATTCTATAAAAGTAAAAGTAGAAAATCTAGATAGAAAATTTAATTTCTATAAAGTAGTTGTCATAGAAAGAGTATCCAACGATAATGTTACAGCGTATGAAGAAGGTGTACACTCTACTACAGACGTAAATATAATATATAGCTCAAATAGTGGTAAAAACAGAATAAGTATAAATAAATTATTTTCTGAAAAACCTGTTTATAAAAATTTTGGAGGAATGGTAGCTTCTAATGGTATATTATTTGGATACGATTACGAGGTAGAAAAAGAATGGAATCTTCAACCAATGGTAAATATGCTTGGTTCTTTTGTAAAATGGCAAACAGTCGAAGCAGGGGAAGATTTATATAAAGACGGCATAAATGTAGCCAATTATAAAGGTTACATGAGGGACGAAGTATATCCATTAGGTATAAGATTTATATCTAATACAGGTTACAAAACGTCTTTATTTCCTTTTGTGGGAAGACCAAGTAGCTTAGATGATCTATCTATACATGATAATGGTTATAACTTAGATGTAGATTCATTATTAACAAACTCTGCTACTTGTTCAAATACAGATAGAATACATAAATGGCAATTTTATAATACAGGTAAAGTATTAGGAAACAGTTATTCAGATATTATATATGATAATAATAAAGTAATAACAAGAAAGGTAGAAGAAGACTGTTTACAGGAAAATGTAAAATCAGTAACAGATCTACAATTAGAAATTAAAATAGAAGAAGATTTTTATTCATTACGTGATTTTGTTGAGACTCATTATGACGCTATTAGAGATGCTGAAATTGGAGATGATTATTATTATCCAGAATTAAAAGAGCTTCTAACAGATGATATTTTAGAAGAGTGTGACGTAACAGATTCTATACCTTTTGAAATCTGTGACTCAGATTGTGGGGTAGAAACATGTACCACACCTGTAAAAATATCTTCTAGACTATATATAGGAGATGTAATAAACGAACAAGCAGACCTTATAGAAAAAAAATATCCTTGGGAAGTAACAACAGATGAAAAATATTCACATACATCTACTAAAAATAAGTGCTATGTAAATTCTAAAACACAAAAATTATATGCGGATATAGAAATTATAGATGAAACTAATGAGCCTGTAGATGTTAAAAATACTGAAATAAGTCATTTCGTAGATAGACAAAACACTTATGAAAATAATGACTGTATTTCAGCTTTAGGATTACCTACTTATTCCAATGCTTTTGCACTAGATTTTACAGGTACAATAAACCTTTTAAAACTTAATAGTAATAACCAAGGTGGTAATATATATACAAATATAAATAACTACATACAAAGTCCTAATAGAACACAGGATGATTATGTTATAGATAAGAATAATTTACTTACAAATGTAACAGCTCCTGCTTACACAGGATTTGAAAATAAATTACCTAAAACAGCATTGTGGTATGAAATAAACTTCGATAATAATGAAAAACTATTGGTAGAGATAACTCCAGAAACAGAAGCTAGTATGGTAAAAGATGCAACTTCTGGTGACAACGAAGTTAGATATGTGATATATGATGATTGTAGAACATTGAATATTTTATCACATGGAGTTTATAATAGTACCGATGGTAAATTTTTATTATTAGAAAAATCTGTTTTAGGAAGAAGCAAGGTGTATTTAACGCTTGATACTAAATTAATACATCTTGAAAATGTAACGAAAACATTTAAAGATGCGGAAGGAGATCCTTGTATCTATACTATAAATGGATATGTTCCTTCAACAACAAGTTCTTGTTTTGATATAAAAATTAGAGGAGTAGAATATTATAAAGCAATAGTAAATGCTTCTAAAATTTACATGAATAAGGTTAGTACCTATGAGACATTCTGTAAGTTTAATGCTCCTATTAATGAAAATTGTGGTGTAGTACCTCATAAATATGGTATGTTTTCATATTGGGAATCAACAGAAACATATCCAGATAATAATGATTTATATGACAGTTCTGTTCTTAAACTTAATATAAATGATTTATCACACGAAGATGATGAAATATTAAATTTATTTTCTGATTATTATGTAGAAGGAGCAGGCGTTGATGGGAATATTATTTGGAAAGATGAAGACGGTAGAAGTAAAGCAAATTTAGTATGTAAACCAATAAGACACTTCAAATTCCCCGATAATAGTATAATACCTTTCATGTCTTCAGAGTCATTAATAGACTTTTCAAATAGTAAAATATTTCCAATAGGAATAACAATAGATGAAAAAACTATTAATGTATTTTTAGATTCGGCAGTAAAATCAAATCTAATAAGTAAAGAACAAAGAGATAGTATAATAGGATATGAAATATATAGAGGGGATAGAACAGTAGATAAATCTATTATAATGAAAGGAATCCTTAACGATATGTATGAGGATAAAAAGAATAGTAAGAATAATGAAAGAACATTTTTCAGAAACTTCCCGTATAATTCACTAGGTAAAAATCAATTTATAACAGAAGATGAGGATAGAAAAGTATTATTAAATCACCCATATAGCTCTATTAAAAATGATAGATTTTCTTTAATAGCCCCAGAGGTATATTATAATAGACCCAAATCACCTAGTGAACTTCAGATAGACGGTTATATGTATGGTAAAGCTTTAACTAGTTTTACTAAAGTAAAAAACCATTCTGAATGGGTGTTATTAGGATCTAAAGCATATTCTAAAGCAGATAAACTTGCTATGGCTGAAATCTTAATGGAAGCAGCATTAAATGTTGCAACATTAACAGTAGAAAGTTCTAAAAATTATTGGTTTACAGTAGGTATAGCCAATACTGGTGGAAACCCTATAGGTGCAGCAACCTCAACAATAGCAACAGCCATATATTTAGGTATAGAAGGTATAAATCTAGTTACATATAAGTTACCTAAACTTAAAGCACAATGGTTGGAAATATTTGAACAACGAGGATCTGTTAATAACTTTGCTTCAATGTACGTTTCTTCTAAAGGAATGTATAACTACTTTGTTCCAAATAAAGATAAAGGGGATATGTTAAGAGGGTTGGTAACTTCAAAATATCTAAGTAACGGTTTAGAAGTAACATTTGAGACAGATAATAATGATTCTACTATAACAGTATTAAACAACAAAGACAGAGAAGGAAGTATATATTTATTTACAGGAGAGGATTTTCCTATAAATTACCCTTCGAAATATTTTAATTATGATAATACTGATATATCAGTTAGAAACTCAAGTAGATATTTATCTTCACAGAATGGATGTAATGATACAAACTTGGTTAAGAAAATAGCTAGTCCATATGCTACACTTAAAAACTATGTACCAGATCAATATGGTAAAATAGACGAAATAAAATGGCTTGCTTTAAACCACAATGTATTATTTAATAACGAATCAAAAAATATATTCGGAGGGGATATTTTTATATCAAGAGTAGACTTCAAGAATAAAGTATCTTTATTTGATAATAACGCTGTAGGCTTGGCAAATAGAACCGCATTTAAATATAGTAATAATTCTAATATAGGATATACTAGATTTTATGTTGATCATAAGTCAGTAGATGACGAAATAGGTTCATCTGATATGCCTTATTTATCTTCTAAATATAGTATGGATTGTACTACAGGTGCTAAAAAATTCTATGAAGGAGAACCCTCTAAGTTTTATTTATATGCTTATGCTATACCATATTTCTTAGTTGAATCAGAAATAAATACAAATTATAGATACTCTGGTAAAGAATATCATGAACAGTTTGCTTCAAAAGGAATTAATGTAGAAGATTGGGTTCAAGAAGAAAATGTAACAATTGCACATAATAATATCTTTTATTACAATGATATATTTTCAAAAAACCAAACAGGGTTGCCTTATAGAGTATTACCTTCTTATTATGATAAGAAAAAATGGGATTGTCTTTCAGAAGCAGAAAATGGTGTAGCATGGAGTGAAGCCGATAACTCAGAAGTATCTTTATCAGACCCTTGGTTAATATTTAAACCTTTCAATATATATAGATTTCCATTTTCATATGGTAAATTAATATCTTTAGACGCTATAGAATCAACTCAAGTAATGGGAAGATTCAGCAATAATATGACAGTATTTAATGCTATTGATGTATTGAGAGAAAGAATAAATCAGGATAACGAAGAGCTTGGAACAGGAGGAATATTTGCTCAAAGACCTATGCAGTTTAGTTATACAGAATTAGGTGAAACAGGATCGCAACATAGATCCATGGTATCATGTGAATTTGGTCATTTCTGGACAGATGCTAAAAGAGGAAAAGTATTCCAATTAGAGTCAAATGCGAAAGGATTGAATATAATATCTGATTTCAAAAAATCAGGTGGGGAAAGCGGAATGAGAAAATGGTTTAAAAAACATCTTCCTTTTAAAATACTAAAACAAGGTATATATAATTTAACGGAAGAAGATGTAGATAATCATTTTAAAGGACTTGGTATTCTTATGTGGTGGGATTCTAAATTTAAAAGAGTATTCATTACAAAATTAGATTATAAAATACTACCTCAACATAAAGGGAAAATATCTTATTCTAACGGAGAGTTTTATTATATAAATAATGAAGTTTCTAATAAAATAGAATTAACAGATAAAAACTACTTTAAAAATGTATCTTGGACTGTTGCATATTCTCCTATATATAATAATTGGATAAGTTATTATGACTTTAAACCAAATTATTCTGTAGCATACAATGACTATTTCCAAACAGGTATAAACTATAGTGCCGATGAAAATGAAAAGGGAATATGGACACATATTAATACTAATAAATCTTATCAAGTATTTTATGGAAAATTATATCCTTGGACTATTGAAATACCTATAAAAAATACTTATACAAATAATGTATTAAATGACATGAAAGTATGGGGTATATCAAAAAGATACTATAATGATTATGATTATGCGGTATGGAGAAAAAAATTGTTTAATAAACTGACAGTTTATAATCAAACAAATAACTCTGGATTATTGCATTTAGAATACGAAGATAGTTTTAAAAAATCAAAATACCCTATAAGTATTTCTAGCACAGAACAAGGTATACCTGTAACTCATTTTGACGAAACGGTAAATATTAACTATTTCTACAATAGAGTTAAGAAAGAGAGCTCACATCTTCCTTTATGGAATTGGGACGATAATGAAATATATAAAACACTTAATAGTGAAGCCATATCGTTTACTTCCAAAAAAGTACTAGAAAGACTTAGAGGAGATTGGTTCTTAGCCAGATTAACACAGGATAAACATAGTCAATTTAAATCATATTTTAAATGGATGGTTTCAAACGAAGAGTCATATTAATATTAAATCCCCTATATGGGGATTTTTTAATATAAATATTAATACTTTTTGTAATATTAAATTTTTTTTATACTTTTGTATTATGAGATTAAAACAGTTTTTACAGAAAGGTGGTAGAAAATACACCGACCCTTTTTACGATAAAACAGATGAAATAGCTTCTAAAAAAACAGGAGTGCCATTACATATATTAAGGTCTGTAAGATTATTAGGTGAAAGATCTAATGAAAACCAGGTGTCAAGTGCTAATGCAAAAGGGGTATATCAGTTTATTCCTTCAACTAGAAATAATGTACTTAAAAAGTATGGTGTAGACGCTTGGAATCCAGATCAGGCTTCGTTAGCGGCGGCCTATTTATTAAAAGAATCGGCAGATAGAAATAATGGAGATTATTATACGGCAATAAGAGAATACCATGGTGGAACAGATAAATCTAACTGGGGAAGATATAATAAAGAATATATAGATAGAATAACAAATAACAATTCATTATCTAATGATTACGGCAATAATTATGAAAATCCTTATTTAAAAGAATACACTGATATAATCAAAGGTATGCAAAACGGTGTAATAGATTGGACGGATAGTAAAACACAAGAATTATATCAAAAAAGTCCAGATTTTGTAAATACAGTAATGAATACTTATAAAACAGAGCAAGAATACATAAGAGATTCTAAATTAGAGGAAGAAAGGAAAGTACAAGAACAGAATAAAAAAATGGTAGAAGAAGAAAATAAATATATAGAGGAAGTTTTAAAACAAAAACAGTTGGAAAAACAACAAGTTTTATCTACAGTACCATTATCAAAATCAGTATTAAGCAACGATATAAAATTAAATATATAAGTAAATGAACAATCTATCAATAACAGGTTATAAAGATAACTCTCCACACTCAAATAGGAGTTATAATATTATCCCAGGCAATTTAATTACTATGGAAGGTGTTAGTAAAAGTTTGACGCTTGTTCCTATTGTAAATGGAGTACCACAATATAACAGAAAAAAGATTGCAAAACCAGGAGATTCAGACATACAGTTTGAAAATGATGTAGAAGGTGTATTAGAAGTTCCATATGCTCAAGCGGATTGGGGAAAAATCAAAAGCCCATTGGTAATACCTCCTATAGATAATTCTTTAGAAGGAATCACAGTATACGGTAACCAGTCACCGTCTCCATATTTAACGAGCGCACCTACTATATTACCTCCTACTATGGAAGATATAGCTGAAGCAGAGAAATATAAAGCGTCACAAAAAGACAAGATGGCTACAGCTTTAGATGTACCTGTTGATTATAACGAGGTTCAAAGAAAAGCTGGTGAGGAAGTACAGAAAAATAATGTTAATAGTAATAACGGAGCGTTTACAAGTCCTATAAATCCTTACGGAGGTTGGAATATGGAAAATACAGCTACTGCATTAGGTGCATTTGCACAAGATAAAAATGCTTTAGGAGTAGTTGGAGCCTCAGGAAAATTATTACTTTCAGGAGCAAGAAATGCTTTATCAGGAGCAGGAGCTTATAAGATATTACAAGAAGCCGCTAATGAAAAAGAACAAGATCTCATTGATGCACAAAATAAAGCTAGAAGATCTTATATGCAAAAAGGTGGTGAAGTAGAGAAAATGATGACAGGAAATTTCATTCAAGGTAATGAAGACCATCCTAATCCAAATGTAGAAGTTGAAAAAGGAGAATATTTACAGACACCCGATGGTTCTACAATGGAAGTTCTAGGGAATAAACACTCACAAGGTGGAGAAATGTTGAATGTACCAGACGGCACAAAAGTAATATCAGATTATTTAAAAATAGGTTCAAAGTTAGCAACAGAATTTAAAAAAGAATTTGATATAAATACAAAACATTCAAATACATTTTCAACAGTAATAGATAAATATAAGAAAAAAATAGGATTAACTGATATTTTAGAACAACAAGAAGATATTTATAAAAAAATAAATAAGCAACAAGACGTTGAATTCGAAGGTTCTAAAAGTGTTAATATGGAATTACTTACTAATAAACTTAAAGAAATTGAAGTATCTAAAAAAGAACTAGAGAGTGAATTAGAAGTATTTACAAACTATGTTTATAATAGACAAGAGGAAAGTAAAGAAGACGGTGGATATAACTTTAAAAAACAACAAGGTGGTGAAGTAGCACAACCCTCTGATAATGAACAGATGGTTCCTCAAGAAGAATCTTCAAATGAATTAGAGCAGATAATAATAGCTTATTCACAGTTAACAGGACAAAATCCAGCTGAAATAGTACAACAGTTACAACAATTAGATGATTCTCAATTAGAACAAGCCATATCACAAATGGTAGGAGAATTACAACAATCTCAAGGATCACAACAAGTTGATGATAAGTCTAATGACGAGGGAACAGAAGAGGGTACAGTTGAATACGCACAAGCAGGTCTAAAAGTAGGAGATTTCAAAAAAATAATAGATAGTTATACTTGGGATCCGACTTACGAAAAAGGTGATATTAAAAAACAAGGAGAAAGACTTAAAACTATTTTAGATAGATTAGGGATAACGTATGATTCCAAAGAGTTAGCGACACAAGAAGGACAAGATAAGTTGGCTGGTTTAGCACAGAAAAAATTTACAGAAACATATCCAGAAACTTCTAAACACTACTCTTCAAATGTCGCCCCAACACAAAAAGGATTACAAACAGCTTTGGATAACGGTTTAGTTAATCAAGAAGAACTTAAAGCTTTAGGTGTAAAGGTAAAAGATAATAAGATATTGGTAGGTTCTCAGAGTATGGTTCCCAAAGAAAATATGGGAAAACTTATACAACTAATAACTGATAAGAGATCTACTAATGAAGAGGCTTATAAAAAATATGTAGATTCTAACTTTGTAGATAATAAATGGTTTTATAGATTCGCAGATGTACAAGACGTAAATTTTAATAATCAACAAGAACTTGATAATTTTATAAAAGAAGGAGATTATAAAAAAGTAGAAGACGTAAACGGTAAAACCATATACTCAAGTAATAAAACAGGACTATATTTTAATCCTATTACTAATAAAGTTTCTTCTGATAAAGAAGCTGTTTCAAATAATACCAATACATCTACGTCTAAAGTTGGATTACCACCTTCAGTAAGACAGGATAATAATGGTAACACAATGCCTTTATTAGTACCAAATCAATCTAATTTACCTCCTAATTTACTTCAACCTTCTCTTAGAACAATCGGAAGTTATGAGGCTACTCCTATATATGTTTCACCAGAAGAAACAATAAGAGAGTTAAATAGAAAGTATAATACTGCTTCTTCTATGATAATGGAAAATAATCCTTATACAGCAGGAGCTGCGATGGCTAATCTTCAAGCTCAAACCAATGATGCTATAAATCAAGCTTATTATAGCACTTCAATGGCTAATGCACAAGATAGAAGGAATGTTGAAAATATAAATGAGGAAAGAATAAATAAAAGAGATATTTATAATACAGGTAAAATGGACGAATATGAAAAGTCTGCGCAAGATGCACAAGACAATTTCATAGCAAGTTGGAGAAATTATATAGATAAGAAAAATCTTGAAAATGTTAATAATTGGAATTTACAAAACCAAGTTAATACTTTCAACGCTATAAACCCTAATTATAAAATTAATAGTCTTGGACAAGTAACACAAGTAGGAGATCCAAATGTTTTTTATTATAATGATCAATTATATAGAATTAATCCTAATACTAAGGAGGTTGAAAAAGCTGAAAAAGTAAATGATAAAAAAGAAAATAAAAAAAGAGGTGGATTACTACTTTCTAAAAATATAAAGAAATATTTAAAATAGATGGCTACAGCATATAGAATAGATACATATAGAGATCCAGTACAGCTAGACATATCTAATACATTGGGAAAAGCAGCAACGTATTTACAACAAAACTATGATGTAAATACGATGCAAACCCAGCAATTAATAAATCAATATAGTAATACAGATTTATTAAAAGATGTGGATAAAGAATATCTTGGAGAAAGATTAAAAAGTATAGTAGGTTATATAAATGAATCAGGCACAAGAGACTGGTCTAAAAAGAATATAACAAATGAAGTTCAGTCATATATATCAAGTGCTATAGATGAAAAGGTATTAAATGCAGTTGCTTCTACAAAAGCTTATAGAAAACAAATAGAGGAGATAGAAAATATTAAGAAAACTAAGCCTGATATGTGGTCACTACAGAATCAAGAATTCGCTACAGCAGACTTAAATAGATACCTTTCTTCTAAAGAAGCAGGAGATAAATATAATGCTAGACCATATGTACCATACAAAGACGTACAGAAACATATATTAGAAAACTCTAAAATACTTAAAGATTTTGGTGTAGAATATCATTATGATGAAATAGGAGGAAATTCTTGGTTTACAAGAATAGGTAAAAAGGAAAAAATATCTATGGAAACTGCTAAGGATTTTATAGATATGATGATGACACCTGAACTTAAAAATCAATTATATATTGATGGGTGGTACACATATAGAGATAAAAAAGACGAGGAACTTAAAGCAGATTATGATAGTAATATCGACGCCAATATAAATTATATAGAGGATAGAAAGGCAGAGTTAAATTTGCAATTAACAAAACCAACAAATTCAACTATTAAAAATCAAATAAAACAAGAAATAGATAAGTTAGATAGTTTTAAATCTAATTTACTAGATGATAAAAAAACAGCGTTTAACAGAGATAATATCATAAATAAACTTTATACTAATAATTTTTATGCAAAAAATACCAGTTTCCTTTCTTATGATAGATTAGTAGATTCTTTTGTAGATAATAGTGGTTTTGAAATAGCAAAATTCAATTATAATATGAGTCAAGATGATATAAAAAATCAACTTGACCGTGATAAAATGAATATGGATTCTGAACAGGAATTCATGAAATTAAAATTAGAGTATAATAAAATAGGGTTTGATCTTAATCCTGATGGAACAGTTGTTGAGAATCCTAATAATCCTTTTAATCAAAATAAAATTCCAACAAGAGATGAACCTTTTAACCCAGAGGATGCTGAAGTAGAAGACGGTTTTGTAAAAGCTGATAAACAGAATACAGAAAATTCTAAATTAATGAATACTACCGTTACATCTGAAATAGAGCAAATACTTAACGATCCTAAAAATGAAAAACTTTTAGAATCAGTAAAAGCAAAAGCAAAAGATCCAAAATCATTAGCATGGGGATTAGTAAACGCTCCAGGGAAAATGGGAGTACTTTATGATCACTTATCAGAAGAAAGTAAAGCAATTATTGATAATACAAAATCAACAGTAGGGGCACTTAGAAAAATAGATGAAGGGTTGGGTAATATAAGAAGTAATAGTTTGAAATTTTTAGAGGGTATAAAATCTCCAAAAACAAAAGAAGATACTAAAAAAATACTAGAATATGCTAATAATGGTTATACTATAGATAAAGAAGGAAATGTTGTAAAAGGAACGGTATTAAATAATAGAAATGATAATTTTGCAAAAGCAGCTCAAGTAATAGGTGTATATAATACACTATTAATGGATGAGGATATGTCCGCCGCAGAAAAAATGCAAATAAAAAGATTAATATCAATAGAAGCCCAAAACATTAAAGATGAAAAAGGAAATAAAATATCTTCAGACAAAGCTAGAGATATTGTAAATAAATTAACTTACACTTCTAATTATAGTAGCAAGGGAGTATTGGAAAAATTTACGCAAGAGTTATTATCAACAAACGTAGGTACAGAAATTAGTAAGTATTTAACTTATGCTCAAACTTTTGAAAAAATGTTAAATTCAGATTCCAATTCTACATACGCAAAAGATTTCAATGATTATCTTAAAAACATAAGAGATGGTTCTTTTAACAGAAGAGGGATTCGTTCAACAATAGAAACAAGTAATAGAGATTTGTTAAATGCCAATACAAACTTAGAGTCATTAGACAGTAGGGATATAGATACTGATAAAATCGGATTTAATACTGCGCAATTTAAAGAAAGAGTTAAAAATACTGTAAAAAATAACTCAAATAAACTGACAGATTATTCCTACAACGCACCTAAATCACTAAACATATATTTAGGAGATGACAAGTTTAAAAAAATGATGCCAGATATAATGGCTTCTCTTCCAACAGGGACTCAATTGGAAAAAGATAGTAATCTTAAAATAGTAGTGGATAAGGAAAAAGGGATGGCTAAAATAATAGCATCAGTAAAAGACGGTGATGAATATGAAACACAGACTTTTGATAATATTAAAATAGAGGATTTACCACCACAAGTAATAAATTCCGTTAGTTTTGAAGATAAAAAATCTATATACTCAGCTTCTAATCCAAACGCAGTAAAATATAATAAAACAGTAGATATTGTAGATAACAAAGAATCTTTCTTGGAAACCATAGATTATCTACCAGAGCAAAAAAGATACGAGGCTTATAAGAATCCTCCTGTAACACAAGAAGATATTTACAAAAATTTCAAAGCTGTTTATGGAGAGGAGATTATAAATAAATACTCAGAAGAAATAAAGAATATATTAAGTACCCCTATTAATATAAGTACAGAACCTATAAACGATAAATGGTCTATAGTTGCTAGACAAAATAACCAATTGATTTATATGTCTGAACCACAAGATGCGGTATATAATAGAAACAGTCTAGATGCAATATCAGAAAAATTAGCAACAGACTTAATACAACAAAGAATAAAAGCAGTAATAAATGGATCCAAATAGTTATTTACCACAAATAAATACATCAAGTTTCACTGATACAATAGTTCCACCGTCTACACAAGTAGACGGAATGGATCTTAATAATCTACCAACAGCACCTGCTGTACCAGATCCAGCAACATTGGCGTTCACCAATAATGTTAGGTTTGATTCATTACAAAGAATGGACTCTTTTAATAAACTGGGTGAAAGCGCTGATAGTATAGTAGAGAGTGCGTTTCCAAATAAAAATAAAATAGATATTGATAGAACTATTGATATTAGGGATACTCATGAACAATCAGCATTAGATTCAGCTAAATGGACACCTAAATATAAATCATATGTTTATGGTGTAGATAATGATGCTAGACTGTCAGCAATGCAAACTGACTTTGAAAAATTTATGAATCCTGTAAAAAGATTATTTTTCAATACAGCAAAAGCACCATTGGATTTAGTTGGAAGTGTTTATGGAATAGGGGCGGCTGCAATATCAGGTAGATTTGATGCCATATATGATAATGATTATATGAAATGGGTAGATGATTTAACTACAAAAACAAATTTCGATTATAAAAATTATTATAATGAAGTAGAAAGAGAACAAAATTTAGGACTTAATCTACAAACATTTGATAAAGTTTTAGGCGGAGCAGAATTTACTACTAGATTACTTGCCGCAGAAGCTATACTAGCAACACTTACAGGTGGTGTAAGTTTATCTTCTACAGCAGCGAGATCTGCATTGAAAACAGGAGAATTAGTATCCAAAGGTAATAAAGTAGCTAGAGCCCTTAGATTAATGACTACACCTGAAATGACTGTAGCATCAAAAGTAGAAAGCAATATAGGTAAAGGTGCTAATTGGTTTAAAGGTATAATGTCAAATCTAGGAGAAACAGCTTCTAAAGATTTAGCTAAAGTAGCTAGCAAAGGTAAAATGGGTGACATGTTAGTAAAAACAAGATTTGCTTTAACATCACCTTTATACGAAGCTGGTTTTGAAGCGAGACATTATGCTAAAGAAGCAGAACAGAAATTTTGGGATTTTCATAGAGAAAGAGGTACAACTCCTACAGAGGAAGAAATAAACAAATTTTCTGATAAGTTAAGTAGTTCTGCAAATGGTGTATTTTTTGCTAATATGGCAATATTAATGCCATCTAATTTAATGATGATGGGTAATTTTTTAAATTTAAGTAATCCATTATCAAAAGCTGTAACTAGTAACGGTAAAATATTAAATAGCGCATTACTAGGAATGGGTGTAGAGAAAACTTCCGAAGGAATTTACAAAGCTCTAAAACCAACTCTTTTGCAAAAATCATTAGCTTATGCATCACCTATTATAAAAGGCGGTCTTGTAGAGGGTGTATATGAAGAGGGAATGCAAGGTGTAGCCAGTAATACATATAAAAATTATGTTGCCAGTTCTTATGATCCAAAATATACAAATGTCACATCAAACTACATAGATGCCTTTAGTAAGGCCATGAAAGATCAGTTTGGCACAAAAGAAGGTAGGGAGGAAGTAATAATAGGTGCACTAATAGGTGGACTTATGGGCGGAGTAGGAACTGTAACAGGTAATGAAACTGTTTCTAAACAATATAAAACGCAAGAAAAAATAGCGGAAGTTTATAATAAAGGTGATAAGTTCTTTAATGAAATTTCATCTAACCAGTACACTAATGAGTGGACTACAGCATTATTTTCTCACGCTAATAGATTTCAAGCACTTAGTGAAAAATTAAGTAAAGCGGAAAATAGTGAGGATAAATTACTTCAAGCTTCTTTACAAGCTCAGACAATGGTGTCAATGCTTGACGCATATCATAGTATAGGAAAAGAAGAGGTATTTGTAAAAAATATGGTAGATACCATAAAAGGTATAGATCCACAAGTCATAGCAGATAATACAGGTCTTGATTTATCAGAAGTGGAAGATTACAAAAATGAACAAATTCAGTATATAAATGAATTATCAGATGATTATGGTAATGCTTTAAAAGCTGGAAGATATATTTTTGGAAATAATACAGCAGGTTTATCAGATATTAAAGTTGGTGATAAAACTGTTCAAGTAAACGGAGAAATGTTATCAAATGCTTTAGCTTTCTCAACAGCAATGTCTAAATTTAATGAAAGATTTGCATCACAAACATTTGATGCTATACAAAATAAATTATCACAGACATTAGCAGGAAAAGAAATTTCTGAAAAACTTGGTGCTATAACTGCTTTAAAAAATATGACTAATTTAGAAAGAGAAAATTATTTCAATCTAAACAAAATAGTTAGTGAAGCAAAGGGTAAAATAAGTAGACTTACAGATAAAATGGTGAAACTTAATAATAAAGAAGTTTCTCCAGAATCAGCAGAACAAAAAATTAAACTTAATAGAGATATAGCATTAGCACAGGAAGAGTTATCTAAAGCATCAGAAAAATTATCTATGTTAGAAAAAACAATATTAGATAATTTCTACTCAAAAATGGGTAAGACTGGTTATGCTAGTAGAATAGATTTAGATAATTTTGATAATGAAGTAAACGACTTAAATAAAGCTATACAAGGATTAGAATTAAGTCCAAATGATAAGATATTATTATCTAAATTATTTAATCAATATGACAATGCTACAACCGCTTATAAATCATATTCTGATCTAATAAATAATATAACTAATCAAGAATTTTCTCCAAAATCATATAATGGTTTATTTGGTTCATTAAGAGCCAAGAAAAATAAATCAATTAATGATTTAACTAGAGATACATTAAAACAATTGTTTAATAAATATGTTGAGGGCGAGTATATAAAAAATAAGTCTTTACAAGAAACTAAAGAGGTAATTACAGAAGATAAATTGTCAGAAGACTATAAACCAACAGCTTCAGATATTAAACATGTATATGATAAATTAAATAGTAAAAACGAGCTAACTGAATTAGAGCAAAAGTACTATGAAAATCATAAAAAATTAATTGATAATTTTGATAAAACATATACTGAAAATAAGACATTAATAATAGATTTAAAAACTGTTCAATTAAATTATAATAAGGTACAATTATCAAATATACTTAATGGAGAATTTAATGAAGAGTTAAGTGAGAAAATAGCTTCAATACAAGAACAAATAGACGATTTAAATGAAAAAGAAGTAATTACTACAGATGAATTAGATCCTATAGTTGAAGACCTTAATAATCAAATAAAAGAAATAGAGTCTAAAATAGAGAGTATTGAAAATCAATTAGTTCCTAAACAAACAATTGAAAAAAATATTAGTACCGTTAAAGAAAGTAATTATACTCAGTATGAATATATAAAACCAAATGGGGATGTAATAGTAGGTAATCTAGAAATAAATAAAGGTATACTTCAGATAGTAAATGAAGATGAAATAGTAGATATACAAGAAGAAACACTTCCATTAGAAAAAGTAGATACTTCTAACATCAAAGACCTTAAAAAACTAGAGGAAGATGACATACTTATTGAGGGAAATGAAGCTTATATAAACGGTAAATTATATAAAGTAACTTTAAGAAATGGCACCATAGATAATAGTATTTTTAAAGATAAAAATGGTAACTATGTTGTACAGTTACAAGCTAGAAACGGAAGAATAATTTCTTTTAAAGGTAGTACAGCAGATGCAATAGTATATAATCATTTATTAAATAAATTAGAAAATGAATTCACAGAACAAAAAAATAGAGAAATCAGAGAACTTGCAGAAAGAGTTCTTGAAGTTGAAAAACTTTATGAAGAACTTATCTCTAAAACAGAGGATAGAAATTCTAGAATCTCTGAAATAGACAGACAAAATAGAATACTAGAATCAGATTTGAAAAACAAATTATCAGAACTAGAGGATAAAAAAGTAGAGTTAGTACAAAAAGAAGTAATAAGGTTAGAAGAAGAGATAGCAAGATTAAATGGTGAAGTAGATTCTATTGCTAAAAAAATAAGAATAGAAGAAGAAATTGAACAATTATCTAATGATATACTTCTTGGTTTAGTGGACGACAATGTTTCGGCTACAAAGAAACTTACTTTATTAAAAATGGAACTGGCTTCTATTAAAAATCCTGTAAGTGAATTCGATCCTAATTCTTCACCTTATGAGCAACTTAAATGGGTAGTAGAAAATTCATATGAGAGTGATTTTACTGATGTAGAAACACTTGCAAATATAGGTAAACCAGAGCAAGAAGATATAGATGAATTAATAGAATTGTCTAATAAGAAAAATAGAAATTCTACTGATAAAAAAAGATTAGCAGTATTAAGAGAAAAACTATCTCCTTTTAATATAGTAAATAACTTATTTATCGAAGGTGTAAGTTTATTAGATGTAATAAATCTTTATAATCAGCTTAAAAATATAAAAGAATCTTCTGAACAACAGGATATAGAAACTTCTGAACAGCAGTTAAATAGCTTGATACATCAAGTAGAAAATGTAGAACTGGACGAAGGGTATAGATCAGAAAAAACAGGTTTAGTTTATGACGGAGCTTATATTAAAAAAAGAAGAGATAGATATGAATTATCACATATAAAACTATCTTCAATACTTAATAGTGCTTTACAAAATGGTCTAACTCCTGAAATAGTGGTTTATGAAATAGATTCTAATGGTAATAAAAATATTTTAGAGAAGATAGATATAAATGATGAAAATGTAGAGTATGTATCAGAAATATACGAAGGTAAAAATAATATAAAAGTAAATTTATCAGAAGATAATTATCTTGTAAAAAATATAAATGAAACAGCTTTCTCAATAGAGGGTAATATAGATACTTTTTTATCATTACTTGGACTTAAAGCATATGCTATAACGGGTCAACCTAGTAGTTATGTTTTATTATATTCTACTAACTCTGACGGAACACTGAGCCCTAAAGAATCTGAGTTTACAGTAACTTCTGATGGAACGCAGATAATGTTTGATAAGGAAGCTTTAAATAGCTTAAAATCAGGCGATGAAGTAACTTTAGAATTTGATCCTAATAACGACTATAACCAGGGATTATCTTCTACAGAATATGAATCAAAAGGTGTAATATATGTTAAACATAACGGTAAGTTAGTGCAAATTCTTAAAGGAACGGATAATACTACTTCTAAACAATGGGCGGAATTAAAAGCTTTGAGAAAAAAAGTGATTAAAAATCCTACTAAAACATATTCAATAAAAGTAGATAAATCTTACCTAGGTTTACCTATAATACAATTGACATCAGATTCCAAACCAATAGAAAACAATATAGACGAATCTAAAGTGGTTTCTTATGGATATGTAGATAATGATGGGGTAGTTAAAACTTTTAAAGGCGATATAAAAATAGATAATGACCAATATATAAGACCGTTAACTAAATCAGGTAAAAAATCACCTATTGTAGTTTTCAAATACGGTAATAATAATATTGCTTTTCCTATAAATGTTAAGCCTGAAAATGTAGATTTAGATGCTGACGTAGACAATATAGTGAATGATTCTATAAGTAAAGAAGCAAAATTCTTTAAACTAAACGCTTTATTAGACACTTATGGTTTATTAAATGAATCTACAGCAGTAACTAGTGAAAATTATAATCTGAATAGTATTAAAAATACATTATCAAATGTGTATGATACAATAGACATTTCAAGTGAAGAAGAATTACTTAAATCAGATAGAACTATTTACATAAATATGGAAGATCCTTTTATGAGTAATAAATTAGTATTCAAATTAGGTGATAATATAAACGAAGCAACTAAAGATATTCCAGAAAAAGCAGTATCAAGTATAAGCACTGTAGACATGAAGGGGATATTTGAATCAGAAGACAATATGTGTTAAAAACGACCTCTCTTTAATAGAGAGGTTTTTTAATATAAATATTAATACTTTTTGTAATATTAAATTTTTTTTATACTTTTGCAGTATGTCACAATGCGAAATAACTTTTAAGAATAATATACCTAGTGCTAAAACATATCCGAAATTAATGACGGAATTATTGGTATATACAAATTATAATACAGCACAAGCTTTAGATTTATATGGGTTAACATTATTAGATGAATTTAAATCACAAAATGTTAAACCAACGCTTAAAAATATTCTAGCTTTTAATCAAGCCGATAATATAATCAATTCTAACAATTTGAATAATTCGGATAGAATTGATATTCTAAATCTATCAACAACAGATAAAAATATAGAAGATTTTAAAACTGAATTTTTAAATATATTTACGGTTGATGGTATATTCGGCATAGATATAGAAAAAATAAAGAATAGTGAAATGTTTTCAGGTATGGATATACTTGAATTAGATAATTATGAAAATATTTCAAAAATAAAAAATCTTTATTACAAATTAAACACCACAGATGAAACTTTCAATACTGTAAAATATGATGTTGTATTAGGTAAGGGATTATTTGATAAATTAAATCCTGATATGATACTAACTAATTTATACAATAATTATATAGGATTAACAACAAAAGAAGAAATCCTAAATAAAGCCAACGAGATTGGAGACGAGGTGGTATTAAATAATCCAGAATTAATAAAAAAAATATTAGTAGATTTAAGAAATAAACAATCTATACCATCTTATGAAACTGATGAATACTCAGGAGATATAGTCGAGAAAAAAGAATCAACATATACTAGATTAGAGCAGACTATAGACGTTAAAGAGTATTATAATAGTATATTAAATCAAATAGAATTTATAAAAGAATTACCAGCTGGATATTTTGTAACAGATACATTATTAGTTGAAAGATATTTAGATAATATTAAAAAGCAATCAGCTGAAAAAGGCATAGATCTTTCTAATATAGACGAAATATTTTATAATAAGTCTTATAATGAAATAATGGATTTTTTAGATTCCTATTACAATGTTTTAATAGATATACAAAGAATTAATGATGATTCATTAAAAGAATCATTGAAAGATTTTTCAGATGCTTACGATTTGTTTTTTAATAAAGAAACTAAACCTGTTATAAAAATAGTAGATAAAATTAATAGAGAGGGTAATTTTATAAATATAGAAACTAACAGATCTGAGGAAAAATTATTTGAAGAAAGTTCAGTAATAAAAGTAAATGATAATATCTATCAAAGAATAGATAATACTAAAAGTTTAGAAGAACTATACGATTTAATATTACAAAATGATTTTTTACTTCCAAAAGGAACTCTATCTGTTAAAAATATACCTATTAATAATGATCTACTTATAGAAGATTTAGATAAATATGTCTCTACAAAAGCAAATGATTATTTGAGAGATGAATCAGACGTTAATAATATTAAAAAATTGACAGCTTACAAAATATTACTTAGTATAAAAGATAATCCATCAACAAGAGAAGTAGGCATATCTAAAGAAATAAATATAGATGATTTTATTATAGAATTTAATAAAGAACTTATTAACAATAAACAGCTTTCAGAACTATTCTATATATCGAATAGAGGGATAGAAGCAAAACCTATAATAGGTGAATATTCTTTTTCACTTATTAAAAATTTATTATCAGAGAATATGTTTAATTCATTAGTCACGTATTCAAAATTATCAGGTAACGAATCATTGGAATATTTCAGTAATCAAGATAACGAGATAGACAATGTAAATCAAAGAGATTTTTTTGCGAATAATTTACATCAGTTAGATAATTTTAAAGGTAAATATGTTAAAAAAAATAATTTAATATATGCACCTAATAGTATCAGCGATTTTATAAAAGTTAATAATACTTTATATGAAAAAGTAGATACTAATACATACGCAAAAGTAGATACTAGTGATAGATATATGAATTATAATCTACAAAAACCAGACTATACTCCTGCAACTTTTGAAGAGGTAGTAGCTGATAGTAGCGGTAAAATTAAAGTAAAAGAAACAAGAGAAATAAAAGATAACCAGATAAAATTCTGTTAATTATGTCAAAAAAATGTGTTGTAAATAGAAACGATAACGGAGATATAACTTCAGTAGAAGTTGTAAACCTTTCATATACACCAAATACAGATAATATTAAATTTGATATTAATGATGAAAACCAATCAGGTATAGATGTATCAGAAGCAATAAAATTAAATAATAACAACCCATTAAATTTAGCTCCTAATGGAAAACCAAGTATTCTTTATAATACATATAAAGAAATGGGATATTCTGAAGAAGAAGCAATCAAATTGGTTAGCGAAGTTTATTCTGAAAGATTTAGAAACTTCTTCGGAGATTGGTTAAATGATCCTGAAAATTCTTCAAAAGTGGTTGATGAAAATGGTCAACCTAAAATAGTATGGTCAGGACATGTTTCTTCAACTATAACAAGTAATATAAATGGTGCACAGTTCCAAGGTTACAGAATTTATGGTAATGAGTATAATAGTTTCAAACAAGACGGTGAAAAACCACAGGATTATAGATTTAGTAATACTGCTTTATTTGTAGAAGATAAAAAACTTGCATTGACATATTCTACAGGAATAGATGCTTTCAATACTTCTGAAAGTTTTATGCAAAAATATGCACCAAAAGATTCATTCCTTGAACCAGTATTTTTAAATATAAGAAAATACGAAGAAGTAGAAGAGGTAAGTAATAAAATAATACCTAGAATAGATAGTTCTATAGAAGAGGGTATAGACGGTTTCTATGGTGGAAATAGAGCTCCTTATAAAGATTTTAAAACATGGGCAATACTTGACGAAAATCAAGTACTAAATGCTAAATCACCAGAGTATATAAATAATGAAACTATATTATTAAATAATGTAGTAAAGGTACTAAGTAATAAAGGTCTTACATCAGACGTATATTTAATGACTAATGATGAGATAGTTGAAAAATTAAAACAACTTGGTATTTCTGAAAATATTGCGAGAGAGCTTGTTTTAAAACATGGGTCTCCACATAAATTTGATAGGTTTTCTACCGAAAAAATAGGAATAGGGGAGGGAAATCAAGCTTTCGGATGGGGATTATACTTTACTGAAATAGACCGTATAGCAAAGTATTACGCTCATAAATTATCTACTATAAAAAAGGAACCAAATATACCTAATAGGATAATTACAAAACTTAACTCAAACGGAATATATGGTATATATAGCAGTGAAAGTAGGGCAGAGGTATTACGTCATATAGATATGAAAATAAGTTCAATAAAGAAGTCTATAGTTAAAGTAACACCTTCTTATGTTAAGGAACGTATGTATGAAATACTTGAGTATTATACTTTAGAAGGATACTTGGAAGATTCTAGAATGCTATTAGAGGGATATACAACTATAAACGATTTAGATCATCATAATAAAATGTTAGAGTTATATTCACAGGAACCCTCAGAAGACTTATTTTTTAAAATATATGAAGCAATAGAAGAAGAAAAGCTTAATACTATTAAAAATTTAGAAGGAATAGCCGAAGAGATAAAAGCTTTAAGAAAATCAGTTATTAAACCCCACCTTTATAGCGTAACAGTACATAAAGGTAAATCACCAGAACAATATACATTTATAGAATGGGATAATACAGTATCAGAAGAAGTATTTAAAAAAATAAATGATTTGGCAATTTCTAAAAATGACGTTATAATAAAGATGTTATCTGAGGGTATTAATACTAAAAATATTGAAGGATCCGCTTTATATAAAAACTTATCAAGACAATTAGGCTCTGATAAAGCAGCCTCTCTATTCTTACTAGAAGCAGGTATTGACGGTATAAAATATCCAGCAGAATCTATTTCTCGTGGAGCTACCTCTGATACAGCAAGAGGATTTAATTATGTAGTTTTTGACGATAGTGCTGTCACTATAGAAAATGTAACAAGTTTTAGTAAATCACTAATTGACAATGGTTTAGCTACAGTAGTAGGTGGATTTTATAGAAAAGATACACGACAGATATTTATTAATAAGGAATCTAATGACGTATTAAATACTACTATACACGAATTTTCACATCCAATGATAGGATGGTTAATAGAGAACAGAAGAGATTTATTTGAAGCAGGTATAAAATTACTTAAAGAAAATAAATCAGAAGTTAAGAATTATATTGAAAGAGTTAATAAATTATATCCTGATCTTAAAGAAAACAGCGATGCTTATTGGGAAGAAGTAATGGCTGAGTTAATAGCTAACAATGGTGTAGAAATTATCAATAGAGAAAAAAAATCAGATATTGCAAAATGGTTGGAAAGTATATGGAACGCATTTAAAAATATGGTAGGTATAACAGGTTATACTGCCGAAGATGTTTCCAACATGACTGTTAAAGAATTTGCATATGCTGTGAATGCTGAAATGTTCAATGAGGAAAAATTAGACTCATTACTAAGAGTAGGAAGAAGAATAGGTTTTGATTACGACACAGACCTTACAGCTAGAGAAAGATTTGATATTCCCAAATTAAAAAGAATAAGCGCAGGTTCTGATAGAATTGTTTATGAGCTAGACGATACAAAGGTAATAAAAATAGCAAAAACAGCTAGAGGGCTAATGCAAAATATCTATGAGGGAAGCTATGACTTAGTAGAAGAAGAATTATTACCTGATATATACGAAAGAGGTCTAAATTATGTTATAATAGAAAAAGTACCTCCTATAAAGGCAAGGGATTTAGTACCAACATATGATGTAGAGGGAGAACAAATAGGAACAGAAAGGGCAGAAAAAATGTTTGCAGATTTTTCAAAATTTTCTCAAATTGATTTTGATAGTCAATCACAAAAATTAATAGATACCTTATACAAATACGGAATGTTTTATATTCTTAATAGAGAGGTGTTATTTGGTGATTTTTCTAGAAAAGCCAATTGGGGAATTAAAAATGGAAAACCTATTCATTTAGATGGTGGCACATTTGCTGGGACAAGATTATTATCAGAATATAGAGGTAAGAATAATCTAGAAGATGAAGACTTTAGGGAAGTGTACAATAGATCTAAATCCTTTAAAAAAGTTATAGGAGATAGAGATAGAAATACAATGTTCAGTTTAATTGATAATAATGATTTGGATTATAGCGGTAATATAAAACCAGAAGTATTAGCAGAAATACAATCAGAGAGGGAAGCTATAAAAGCAGAAGCACAAGCGAATGGTACTTTTATGAAAGCACCAAATGGAAAAGCTACTAATCTAAACGAAGCACAATGGCTAGACGTAAGAACAAAACGGTTTAAAGATTGGTTTGGTGATTGGGAAAACGATGCGAAAAACGCTTCTAAAGTTGTAGATAAAAACGGTGAGCCTTTGGTTGTTTATCATGGAACTAATAATGAATTTACAGAATTCACTAATAAACAAGGGATTCGTGGAGGTGTAGTTACATATAATGTAGACAGTAAATTACATTTTTTTTCTGAAAATAAATATTATGCAGAAAATGCTGCAAATGTAAGGATTGAAAACTTTGGTGGAAAGAAAAATATAAAAGAAGTATTTTTAAATATAAAAAAATTAGAAGATTGGAGTAAAATTACTGAAGATATAGACTATAAAGTTAAAGATGAAAAAGGAAGTTTCTTATATGAGTTTGGAATTGATAAAAACAGTGAGTTGTGGCAATTATTTGATGGAGGTGAATGGGACATGACTCAATCCTTAATAAATAATAATAAGGATGGAATTAAATTAATAGAAGATACAGGAGACAATACTTATGCAGTTTTCTCTCCCAACCAAATAAAATCAGCAACAGAAAATATAGGAACATATTCTGCAAATACTAATGATATTAGATATAGTTTAGAAAATATTGAAAATATAAATGTAGTAGAAAATGATTATATAGAGTCTGAATTATTTAAAGATATTTCGTCAGTACCTTTTATAACAAAAGAGCAATCATTAGGAGTTTATAAATCCATATATACAGAAGGTTTGGACTATTGGAAAGATAGTGATGTCAAATGTTAATTTAATAATTAATATATTTTAATATTTCAAATATTATTTATATATTTGCAATAAATAGAAAAGAAAATATGTCACAATGTTCAATAAGAAATAAAAATACTGGAGAACCTAAATTATTTTATACCTCAGATAAAGGAGAAATATTCACTTCTTTATACGAGGTATTAAACAATACTACCAACTCATATTATATAGGATTTTTAAATGAAAGAGAGGAGTTTGACAGTAAAATAGAAGTACCTATTTTTGACGAAAGTACTCAAAATGGAAAGATTCAAAAATATATAAAAAATGGTTATTTAGATGAAAAACAAATATCTGATAATACATTTAAGGCTGTTGACGAAATGGCAGCGGATATTTTAGAAAGAGAGTTATTAAGTACTTCAGAATATAATTCATTTAAAAGAAATGGATTAGAATTTTCATTTGGTGATTTTAAAATGGGTACATCAAGAGATTTACCTGAACTTTCTAATGTAGTTATTGAGGCAGTAGAAATATATAATGAACTTAGTAAAACAGTAAAGGAAAAACCTGTAAAATACGATGAGAAACAGTTATCTAATATGATTGTTTCATTTATGAAAAAATTAGGATTTTCTTTTACGAGTATAGAGTCTTATAAAAATAATTATAAATTAAAATTCGGTGTAGAACCAAACGCAAAAGCATTAATAGATTTAAACCAAAAGATAGTAGCTTTATCAAAAGGTGAGATAGAATTAGATACTTTGACAGAAGAGTTTTCGCATTTTGTAATAGAATCTTGGAATCAAGACGAAATATCTAGAATGCTAAAAACAGTAAACAATACAAAAGAATATATAGAGTTTGCAGATTCGTACAGAAAAATATATTCGAAACAAATAACAGACCCTGCTTTATTAGAGACGGCAGTTAGAAAAGAAGTACTGGGTAAAATGTTATCTAATGCTATAAAAAGTGATTTTACAACAGAAGGTAAGACTGAAACAGAAATGAATTTCTATAATAAACTTATAGAAATATTAAAAGGATTTATAAACTTTGTTAAATCTAAATTTAATACCGATTTAAATAACAGTATTAATGAGATGGCGAGAGATATAAATAATAGATTATATAATGAAACACTTTCAAGTAAGTTAAATCCAAATATGTCCCCTACGTTATCTGTAATGTATTCTGTAGATGATACAACTTTAAAAAGAATAGAGCAGTTGGTTAAAACACCTAATAACGTAATATTAGATGATGAATTAAAAAAAGAAGTAGATCAATTATTCAATACTATAATTTCTGTAGCCATAAGCTCAAATAAAGAGCTTAGTATGTTAGCAGATGAGGAAATTACACCTCAAGAATTAGCGTATACTATAGAGCAACTTTTAGGTACCGAGGAAATAGCTAGTAGAGCATGGGCATTCTTTAATAATTTAGATATTAATAACCCACAGTTTTCTCCACAAAATAAAGAAGAATTAAGTAGGTTTAAAGAGTACATTACTCAGAAGGGAGAAAAGGCTTTAAGAGAATTGACATTATTAAAAGGTAACTTTAGTAATATACAACAAGTACATAATAAAGAAGTTGTATTAGAAAGAATGATAGCTAAATATGAACCTAATAAATCCGAAGAAGAAATAAAAAAAATGGTAAATAATGCCGAGTATGGTATAAAAAGATTACAAACAGATACTTCTGGATTTATAAGATTATTTGGACATACTTTTAAAGCATCGAATCTATTTGTTAGACAGCTCGCTGTAATAATAGCTAGTTTGAATAATACATATGTGCATAAGTTTATGCAAGACATGCAGGAGAAAATGTTACCGTTAATTCCTCATATAAATAAATTAAAGAATTTTATATCAGGAAGTTATTTTAAATCAGATATTGACTCTGAAAAAATCGAAAATGATATTAGATCTTTTGAGTTAGAAATACTTAAAGAAGTATATCCTGACATATATGGATCAATGAGTTTTGAAGAATATGTTGATATGTATCAACAGTTTGGTATAAAAGAACTTAGCGATAAGGACGAAAATTATTACAAATATTTATATTTATATGATAAAAAAGTAGTAAATGAAAAATGGTTAGATCAAAAAGTAAAAGACAGATTAATAAACTTTAATAATAAACTAGATAGTTTAAACATAAAAGGAGATATATGGAATTCTGATTTTTACAGGGCTCAAAAAAATATGTCAAGAAGAAGATCAGATGATACTATAATGTTGGAACAAAGAAGAGAAGATTCTAACCCATATAATCAAATAGGAGAACTTAAAACTGGTTTCAAAGTATATTTTTATAAAGATATTAAAAATTTGGAAAATATAGATAAGAGTAACGTAGTATCTATAAATCCTAGACATACTTTATTTTATGGGGAAAATGAACCAGACGATAAAGAATTAGTATTTCTATATGATAGCTCAAATACTTCAAAAGAAGCTGAATTGGCTTTTAATTATATGAAGTGGAATAGTATATCTATACTTGATTTAAATAATAATGGATCTGTAAGCAGAGATACTATAAAAGATAACTTCTCTAACGAATATAGAAGTTTTATAAAATCTCTTAATAAGAAAGGCTTACCTAAAGCAGAAAAAACAAAAGAAATAATAAAATGGTTAGATAATTCTTTAATGTTTGAACCAACAGATGAATATTGGGAAAGCAATGACGGAACTTCTGGAATAAATTTTAAAGGGTTTTATAATAGTGGGGCGTCTATGATGGACATGTTCCATATGAATATACTAGAAAAAAGATATAAAGAATTAGCAATGCAAAAAAGGCTTATTCTTAGAAAGTATAAACTTAAAAATGATTATAAAGAAGTAGACATTGCAAGCATATCATTGCATGATAAAGAAATAATGACAGAGTTGGAGGATAAAATGTCTAACATAGTTAGAGGAAATGTCGTTGATGATAATGGTAATCAGATGGATAACATATCTAAATTATTTGAAAAAAATGATATTACTGAATTATATTTAAGAGGTAACGGAGAAACTTCACTGAGATTTAATCAAGCTTTTAATGAGTATTTTGAAAATATCATAGGTAAACCATTTGAAATGGCTTCAATTAAGGAAATAGAGAGATTTTTCTCAGATAGAAATAACTTCAATGTATCTAGATATGGAGGTTCTTTGGCGAACTTAAAAAGAGATATTAAACATAATAAAAATACATCTTTTATACAGACTTATAAACAGAATGCTAGAAATTTAGGATTACCAGAAACATCAGAAGGTATATTAAAGGCATTTTATATTACGAACTCACCCTCTTGGTATAAAAGATATGACGCAAATAACGAATACGATGATTTTATAAGAAGTTATAAAAGTGGAAAGATAGATGTAGAAGCTTTAATTGAAAATTACCTTAACTCTAATACTGATGAAGTATTATATAACGGTAAACCTTTAAAATTAATGAGAATAACTCCGTCTTTTAAATTTTCAGTACCTTTCGAAGAAAAAATAGAAGATTTATATGATGAGTATTTTAATTCTACTTCTGATGAAGAGAAGTATAATATTCTACATAGAATGGCAGGATTTACAAATGTAGATGAAAAATATAAAACAGGCTTTGATATTTTAAATAATAAAGAAGATTTAAATATATATATATTAATGATGGATGCTCACCTACTTGGTCTTAAAAAAGAGGATGCATTAAATAAAAGATATATATTTCTTAGACCTCAACAGAGAATAACAGATTATGAGAGAACTTCTGCGTTTGTAAACAAAGGTAATAAATGGGATCAAGTAAAGGATTACTTTGCAGAACAGTTATCTTTCAGACCAGATGATAACGAGTTTGATTATAAATCAAAAACAATTCCTAAATATGGGTATTACAAGTTAGGCAAATCTGAATTAACAAACGATGTATTTCATAGTTTAGTATGGAGATTAAATAATGCAAATTTAAGAGATCAGAGAAAGAAACATTGGCAAGATGCTGTAGCTATGAAACAGGGTTTTGAGGCATTAGAATTTGAAAATGGTAAAAAACCTACTGATACTAATTATGGCAAAATGATTGACGAAATGTTTGATTTTAACTTTTATGGTAAAACAACTCCAGCAAAAGTTCAATTTAAACTACCAGGCTCAGATAGAGTAATAGATTTATCTAAATTCTTAATAGGTTTAAAACACCTAGGTGTTAAAACGTCTTTAGCTTTTTCACCGATTGTAGGTATAACAAACTTTACCAGTGGTCTTACTCAAAATTTATTAATGTCAATGACAGGTAGAACTATATATTCTACCTCCAATAAAAGAGCTGCTAAAACACTTGCAAAAATGTTTCCAGACTCTCTAAAAGACGTAGGTAAATTTAATCCAGAAGCAAAGATAAATAGAATAATGTACTCATTTGGGGTATATAATATAGAAGATAGATATGCAAACTCACAATATAATACTGTATTAAGATTGTTACCACAAGCAGGATTTGCGGCGATGTCTATAACAAACTTTCCTTTACAAGCACAGTCTACTTTAAGTAAACTAATGGAATATAGACTTATAGACGGTAAATTTCAATCTTGGAGAGAGTTTTCAATATCTGAAAAAACAAAAAATCCTTCAATGTCTGATGGAGATATTAAAGCTAAATTTGATTTATATGAATCGGACAGTATGTATGATTTTATAAATGACGATGGTAGTTTTAACATGGGTCTCTTAAACAGTAAAGGATACGAAGGAGATATTGAAAGAGATAAAGTATTTGTTATGGGAGCAATAAGAAATGTTGTAGAGCTTACAACAATGGAAATTGCCAAATATAACGAAGGATCGGCAGGTAGAGACCCTTCTTGGGGATTTGTACTATCTCTTAAAAAATGGTTAGTATTGGCAACCAGCAACATGTTTTCTAGAAGAAGATATGATATAGACGGTGAAGAAGAAGGATTGGTATTCTCATATAAATATGTGTATAAAATACTTAAAGATTTTATAAAAGATAAAAAGAAACTTAAAGATTCTTATGATGAATTAGATGAGGTTGCTAGAAAGAATGTTAAAATGTCTATGACAATTAGCGCAACATTATTTGCAATGTTGGCATTAACAATTTTACTTAAAAAAGCAGCTGATGACGATGACGAAGAGGATAATTATATGTTACAATTATTGGCATATATGTCTATGAGAAATCTTAATGAAACTTTTTCAGGTAATGTCGGTATAGGGCAGGCTTATTATGAAGCGGTTCAAAATCCTATAATGTTAGGAACAACCCTTAAAAATATGACTAATATAGTTAAATTTGGGGATATTGATGAAACTGTTCAAAGTGGTAAATATAAGGATATGAATAAATATGTAAGCGGTATAATAAAAGCTACTTCACTTAGAAATCCTTATACAGTGAGTTCAGCCAATACGTTAGGTGAGACTAGAAAATCATATGAATTTTTTAATCAACAGAATAGTTTTTATCATATATTTGATTTAATACCTAATGAGGATAATAATGGAAAATAATAAATTAAATTTTAATACCAGCGGAGATAGTGATTGTGCTAAAAAACAAAAAGAAGATTATAATAACTATCTCCGTATAGAAAATTGTAAAGAAGAAGAAAATAATTTTAATGTAGATCCGTGTTTTTTTGATTATAATAAAATATATTTTATGCAGTATTTATCAGAATATACACATTTCCATAATAAAATATTTGATTTAAGTTTTGATATAAGTTTTGAATAATGGAATATATAGATATAAAAAAGTTAATAGACGTAATCAGAAAAGAAACCAAGAAACATGCTAACACTAAAGAAAGGGTTTCTAAAGTATTAGATGAATTACTGGATTTCACCAAGAATAACTATCAATTGGTAGGAAATTATGTATTACAGGAGGATTTGAATAATTATTTAAATAGTAAATTAAATGTAGACGGATCTAATATAGAGAATTTAGAAGAATGGAAAATAATATTGAACTATTATGATAAGACAGAAACTTATTCTAAGGAAGAAATAGATGCTTTATTAAATGTTATAGAAGTTACAAAAAGTGAGTTAGATATTTTAATAGAGAATAGTCAACTAAAAGTAAACAGCGTTTATAAAATAACTGAAATAGAAAGTTGGTATGAATATTATGAGCCAACAGACACTGTTTATTTAACCGCAATATCTAATAATCAACTTTCTACAAAAGGATATGGTGAATTTTACGTACCAAAATATAATATGACAGATGTATTTCAAGGTATCTGGAAAGGAAAATTCTTAGAAAATGGTATAGATAAAGATGGTAATTTGATACCTGAGTCACAGCCAGATGGTGGTCAACCATTAGAACCAATTTATAATATAGGTGACAAAGTTATATGGGGTGGATTAGTATGGAGAAATATTTCTGGAGATTTAGGTAATAATAAATATTTATGGTATAATCAAGACGAGGAAACAGAGTATGTTTTTGATCTTCATAATTACTTGAATCCAGAGGATTGGGAACTAGTGCCAGTAAATGATATTGATTATATTATTGAAAGATGTAATATAGAGTATGATTATATTAATGATACAATTATTTACAGAGAAAATAAATTTGGTAATATATTAAAAATTAGTAACTATAATATTTATAATAGTTTACAGTATAATTTTCAATTTTCTACATCAGAAGAACTAATATCATTTGCTAATATTATAAAAAGTTTTCAATGGGGAATAGAATATATTGAAAATGGTTGTAAAAACAATTTAATGTTAGATTCAATTGTAGAAAACTGTAATCTTGTAGGAGTTTTCAGAGATAATATTATTTTAAATAATTCGTCTTTTATACAAAATCAATTTTTCAGCATATCATTTTATGAGAATAGAATAGAAAACAGTTCTGCTTTTAGTTATAATACTATCAACTTTTCTCATATAAAAAATAATACTATATTAAATAATAGTTATGTAAATAATAATGTTTTTAAATATTTCAATACTTTTAGTAATAATGTTATAAATAAAGACAGTTATTTTAGAAATAATATATTTTATCCTTATAAAGGAATAATAAGTAATACTATTGAAAGACATTCAGGTATTAGAGATAATGTAATAAAATTTGATGAAATGTCATATAATACTGTTATTACTAGTTCTAGTATTAGTGACAATAAATATTATTTATCTATAAAAAGTAACATATTAGAAAATTCTTCTAGTATAAATAATAATGATGATGGTAATATATCTGTCAATAGTTTAACAGGATATATAAGAGAAAATACATTAAAAAATTTCTCTAAAATTGAGTATAATACTTTTGTAGAAGAAGGTAAAACAGTAGATGGTACTATAAAATCTATTTATGGAAATAAATTAATTAATAATTGTTCAATCAATAATAATACTATTAAGAATGGTTCAAGAATATTTGGACATACGTTAGAATATTATTCAACAATAAACGGAAACACTTTAGATACGGAAGCTAATATTTATAATAATCAACTTGTTCAAAATGGAAAAATTGATAATAATATTTTAACAGGTCATGGTAGAATTTATGGAAATCAATTAGATAGACAATCTGAAATAACAAATTGTAAATTAAGAATTTCTCCAGCAACTTCTTACTCATCTGGAATTCATACAAATAAATTATTTACAGGAAAAATACAAAACATTGATTTTGGAAATATTGTAAACCCAGAAGGAACAAATCCTAATGACCATAATTTTGGTGGAAATGCTTTATCAGGATGTATTATTGAAAATAATTCGATAATTAAAGATTTAACATTCCATGACATTGGTAATAAGTATATTCAATTTGTTAAAATGAATGGGTTTTCAGAATTTAAAAATATTACAATAAATGACTCAATTAGAAATGTAGATTTTATAAATACTATTTTTAATGAAACTTCTGATTATTCTAAATTAATAGATGGTAGCGGTTATCAAACAGATGGTTTTACAAAAACATATATTGATGGTAAATTATTAACATTATCAAAATTAGATGATACTTACATACCACTTACAGGAACAGAAGAGGGAAAACCCATTATTGGGGGTATTGAACTGATGGAATTAAATAATAATTTTTGGATTAAAGGTGCAAATTATCCTGATAATTATTTTTCATTAAGTTTTACAGAAGGAGGTATTTCTTTAGTACACACCGATGTAGTATCAGGAGAAATTAAAAGTTTTTCTATTAATTCAGATGGTATGGGTATTGGTAGTTATGATTTCTCATCCGTACAACCAGAAAATAAATTTATATATGCACAAAGACAATATGTAGACAACGTAGCGGAAACAAAGCAAGATGTTTTAAATGAGACCAATTTAGGAGAAATTATAGATACGCAATTATCTATTAAAATGACTCCAAGTAATAATGACGAAATTGTAATGTTAGATAGTATTACTGGTGAAGCAGTAACAGCAAAATATAGCTCTTTTGAAAAACCATTAAAAGTTATAACTATAACAGGAAATATCACATTATCTGATATACATAATAATGCTATATTACACATAGTTAATACATGTACAATAACAGTACCAACAGGTATATCTACTAATTTTTCATGTAATTGTTATGTAAAAGGAGCTTTTATGGCAACATTTGTAAGTGGTGGTGTAATACTTAATGCACCCAATGGTTTATATCTAAAAGCAGATAAAATGGCGGTATTGTATAGTAATGATATAAACAATTTTAATTTATTAGGAGAACTTTCAACTACATAATATATGAGACATTTAATTTTTGGAAGAAGATATGTAATTGAACCAGGTTCAAAAGAAGTTGGTACGTCAATAACAGAGACAAGTTTTAGATATAGCGGAGGAGTATTAGCACCTAATGGAAAAATATATTTTGCACCTTCAAATAACTCACAGGTGATGGAATTCAACCCCTCAACATATGCTATAAGTTACGTAGGTACTAACTATGGAACAGGAAGTAGTAAATGGTTTGGAGGAGTATTAGCACCTAATGGAAAAATATATTTTGCACCTAGATTAGCTACTCAAGTTTTAGAATTAGATCCAACTACTTTAACTACACAATTAGTTGGAAGTGTATACTCAACAACTTCGGTACATAAATGGAGAGGTGCCGTCTTAGCTCCAAATGGTAAAATATATTTTATACCTTACAATATTAACCAAGTAATGATGTTAGATCCATCAACATTGACTACACAATTAATAGGAAGTATTTATGGTGGAAACTTTACATATAAATGGATAGGTGGGGTCTTAGGTAATAATGGTAAAATATATTGTGCACCAGGTAGTGATTCACAGATTTTAGAAATAGACCCAAATACAAATACTACTCAAAGAGTAGGAAGCGTGTATAGTGGGGCAGATAGTTGGTACGGTGCTTGCTTAGCACCTAATGGTAAAATATATTTTGCACCTTATAATACTAATAATGCGTATATCCTAGAGTTGGATACTACAACTATGACTACACAATATGTCGGTAATGTTTTTTCGACATCAAATAATAAGTATACAGGAATATCATTAGGTAAAAACGGATTATTATATTTGACAAATGGGAATAATGGTGTTACACAGGTATTAGAATTTAACCCAAATACATACACCCATAGATCAATAGGACTAAATTTAACAGGTAATAATATTAAATGGGACGGAGGAGGAGTGTTAGCCCCTAATGGTAACTTATATATAGCACCTTTAATTACATCTAAAGTAATGGAAATATATAATACAGATTCACCTTTAGTAATGTTAACAGGTAATGATATACCAACAGACCTAAGTACATTACCAACATCAGATTATAATAAATATCGTAATAAATTTTAAATATGGAAATAGCAATTATAAGTACAAAGGAAGTATTATTTGATGCTCCTTTACAAAAGAAAGGAAAGATAAAAGTAACCCTTAAAGTATCACAAAATTATGGTACTTGGGACTTAGATGTAAAATATTTTGGAATACATGTGGTAACTAAAACAGTAACTAATTATGTCCAAACAGGTGTGAACGACGAAAACGGTCAACCTATTTTTGGAAATGTCGATATAAGTCAGACATATGATGAAATAGTTCCACTTAGAGAAAAAATGTTAACAAAATCAGATCAAGAAATGAATATGTTATTTCAGGCAGTAGGTAAAAGTATACTACCTAATGAGTTTCCATATAAATTTTATGAAATACAAAAAGATGCATTGTTAATGTATATTAGAACTGATTTTATAAATCTAGAAGAACCTGATGAGGCTAAAAGAGTATGTATATTTGGGTTAAAACCTGAAGAATTTATAATATATAATGAATAATTATGTTTTGGAGTAGAGATTATACATTTTATAATGATAAAGAAACTTTAGAAAAATATAGAAAATATTTAAAAGTACTTCTTTATATAAAAGGAAGAGATCCAAAAGATATTCAAGAATATTTGAATGCTTATAATTATTTTATTACACATCCATCTGAATTTGATGGCGCAACAATAGTAAAAGATTTAGTAGATTTTGGAGAGTTGGACTTAGATGCAATGTTACATGATTACGAATATATAACAGGTAGTAATAGAAACATAGTAAAGAAATTTAAATCTGACTTAAAGTATATTAAAAATATGGAAAAAAATGGAAAAGGAATTAGGGTAGTAAGATTCATATTACTAACAATAGCTGGAATAGGTACAATACCTTATAGTTACTTTAAACATTTATTGAAAATTAAGACATCTTGAAAAAGATGTCTTTTTTATTTGCATATGTCAAAAATTTTTCGTATGTTTGCAAAATAAAATTAGAAAGTATGAGTAAAGCAAAAGACATTATTCCAAAAATTATAGGATGTACCTCTAAAACAGAGGCACTCACGGTTTTGAATGATATATTGGAGGCATTACACTTGTCAGAAAGTTATACTAATTTAATAAAAATTAGGGATAGTTTTTCTGAAAAAAAACAAGAGTATAATGAAATTACCGATAATTATAACAGCAGTGAGAAAACAATAGAAGACATGTTGGAAGCAAGAAAACATTTAAATTTCTTGTATAGAGACATATCAGACCAGTTTAGTTATATAATAAATAAGAATAAAATCTTATTTGAGGAGGAAAAAACTTCTGTAAGAGCTGAATCTATGAAGAGGCTAAGAGAGGACGAATCGGTACAAGAGTTGTTCAAAACAAAGTCAACAAGTGGATTGAGAGATATTGTAGGATTAGATGACGGTTATAAAGAATATATAGCCAACGCTTCAATATCCTATGGATTATACCAAGAGTTAAACAATATATTAACTTCCATAAGAATGTTTATAGATTTCTTAGCATCAAGTATTAGAGCAGAACAATTAATAAATGAAAAAGACGTAAAATAATATGAATTTAAATTTTAAAAGATTACCAATTGAAAAAACATTGTTTTTTGATATTGAAACAGTAAGAGCAAATGAAACATTGGACGTAAATTCAAAAGAGTTTGAGTTATACAGAAAGAAAATACGTAATAAAGATACGGATGAACTTCCTAGTATAGAAGAGACTTTGGAAGATTACAATAGAAGAGCGGCATTAAAAATGGGGTACTCTACTATTATAACAATTGGTGTTGGATATGTTAGAGCAGGAGATGCTTTTATCAAACATCTTAGTGGTACAGAAGAAGAAATCTTAAAAGAGTTCATAGTAATTGCTTCTAAATTTGATTATCTATGTGGAGTAAATATATTAGGATATGATTTACCTTTTATATATACAAATGCATCTAAATATTTTGATTTTACTGAAATTATACCTGATAGATTTGTAACTTCAGGTAAAAAACCTTGGGAATTAAAAAATATAGTAGATTTATTAGAAGTTATTAGAGGAACACATTATGCCAATATGTCACTAGATGAAATGTTATATCATTATGACTTAGATAGTAGTAAAGATGATATTGATGGCTCAATGGTAAGTAATGAATATTATACCAACGGTATAAATAAGATAATCCCTTATGTTAAAAAGGATGTATTTGCAACAATGAATCTATTTCTTAAAATGCAATTTCAAAAACCTTTTACTGATTTTGTAGATAGATCACCTATAGATAATAGTGGATCAAGTACAAAAGAAGTTGAGAAAGACGGTGACGATTTTAACGAGATAAATTTATTGGAACTATTATACTCAACAAATTATTTATCAGATACAGTAAAAAAAGGGATCGTAAAAAGACTTGAAGGTAAAAAATTAACAGTAAAAGATAAATCTTACTTACAGAATTTATTGGAAAATATTTATATAAGAAGTGAATTTATGGATACTGATAACTCAGATGTTGTACAAGCAAAGAAAGCAGAAATAAGTGATTTTATCAAAAATATTAAAAAATAAAATGGAAGAAACAAAAGTAGTACTAACAGTAGAAGATAGTTATGATGGAATAGATGGTTTTAAAGTAGAGGAACTAATTAGAACTTTATTTGATTTACCTGAAAATGTAGTACCTGAAACATTAGTTATAGGTTATAATGATTTAGTTAATTATACTTCTTACATCATGGGATCAACAATGGATTCCACATTAAAAAATGTTGAAATTTTAAAAAAAAGAAATAATGATATTACCTAGACAGTTTGAAGATAAATCAGGAAAGTATGAACATCTTAATGGTAAACCAAAATTATCATATAGTCAAATATCAAGTTGGTTAGATCCAACATATAAAGCAGGATATATTAAACAATATATCGCAGGTATAAAACTACCAAGTGGTATATTTGCTGAATTTGGATCTGCGTGCGGCACATATATAGAAGCTTTAGGAACTGGAGATATTTCTGTACATGACGAGTATAAACATCTATTATCAGATTTTGATAAAGAGGTTTTAGAGGGATTAGAGCTTCCTAAAAATTCAGTATATGAAGACCTTATTGTAATAGATATGGGGGATTTTGTTATAGAGGGTTTTATGGATAGATGTACTTATTTGGAAGAAAATAGATTGTCTGTATTTGATTATAAAACAGGTTCTATTGTTAAAAAAGAGGGTTTTTATGCTTCAAATGATTACAAACAGACAGGTGTTTATGCCTATGCTCGAGATTTAGAAGGTTATGAAATAGTTGATTGTGGAGTAATTATTTTAGACAGAGCAGGTAATAATTCTCCTAAAAGTCCATTAAGACTGACAGGAAAAACAAAGTATATAGAAACACCTTATATTAAGAAGAATATAGAGAAGTTTTTAGAAAAAGACGTAAGAAAAGTAGCAAAAGAAATCTCCGAATATTACACAAAATATTTAGAATTATTTAAATAAAACAAAGATATATGACTGATTTTATTAAATTAGCGAAAGCATATTCAAAAGAAGGGTATTCAGTTATACCTGTAGGTACTAACAAAGTTCCAACAATAAGGGGTTGGAGAGAATTTCAAAATAGAGTGATGACAGATGAAGAATGTGAACTACATTTTAAAAATGCCTATGGCATGGCTCTTATATGTGGAGGAAAGAATAAAATAACTGCATTAGACTTTGATTTGAAATATGATTTTTCAGGAGATTTAATAGAAAGATATAAGTCTAGAATACCAAAAACATTACTTAAAAAAATGTTTGTACAGAAAACTCAGAGTGGTGGATTCCACTTTGTTTTTTCTTGTCCTAAAATTGTTGAAGGAAATCAGAAACTAGCATCTAGATTTACAACAGCAGATGAAAAACACCGTACATATATGGATCATTTTGAGAATCCTATAACTAAAAGTAAGGCATTAAAAATCGCCTCAAATGATATTAGTAGGGTTCTAATAGAGACAAGGGGAGAGGGTGGATATATTCTAATATCTCCTACTAGAGGATACGAAAAAGTGTATGGTAAAATATCAGAGATAACTTTAGAAGAGTATGAAATTTTATTAAATACAGCTAGAGAATTTGATGAGATACGAAAGGTAGATAAAAAAGATAGTAGAAGAAATATACATAATGACAAATGGAAAGTACCTCCTTTCGAGGATTATAATAATAGAGGTGATGTAGTAAGATTACTTGAATCAAATGGATGGAGTGCAGTAGGTGGATTATATGGTAAAAACATTAGATTTAAAAGACCAGGGAAATCTTCTCCTACTTCTGCCCTATTAGATACTTATACAAAAATATTTAATTGTTTTAGTACTAGTACATCATTAGATAATAGTAAAGGGTATAATCCTAGTAGCTTATTTATACATTATGAATGTAACGAGGACGTAGGTGAAGCATATAAAAAATTAGTAGATATGGGGTTTGGAATAAAAAAATAAAAAATACTTGCATATGTCAAAAATTTTTCGTATGTTTGCAGTATGAAAAAAGAGAAAATATTATATGTTATTTTGAAACAGAGAAACATAAAGATTAAAGTAAAAGAAGTTTTAGAAGACGGAAGATACAAATTAATTGACGGAGACATAATATCAGAAAAAGAAATTTTAGAAATCGTAAAAGAATAGTAATAATATGAAAAAATTTGCAGTTGTAACACAAAGTGAAAGTGGCGATGATTACATTTACTTTATCGAAAGTGAGAAAGAGCCAAAAATAAAAGAATTGGAAAAATGGTTAAATAAAAATGGAACTGACGTTTTTGACGGAGAATGTTATGAAAATATACAATTGGTAGAAGAAATAACTGAATTTAAAAGATTAAAATAATATAATATGGAAAATTTACAAAAAGTAAATGCAGTACAAGATGAGTCAAGCCATTGGTATATTATACCTAATGATTTAGTAGACGAATTTTTTGAAGATAACGAAAACGAAGATCTAATAGATAGCGGTGAGTTTGATAGAAAATGGGAGCAGTATATGACAGGAGGTGATTTAAACTTAGTGCAATTATATGCAGATTTATCAAATTTACCTTTATATAGATAATAAAATTTAAAATGGAAAACAAACAAGACACATTAAAAAGATTAGGATTTTACCATTCGAAAGACATGGATGGTTTTTTCTCAGGAGCAGTATTAAAATATAAATATCCTGACATCGAATTGATGGGATGGGATTATAGAGATGAAGTACCTTCATTCGAAAGTATGGAAGGATATGACGAAGTAATATTAATTGATATTACATTTCCATTTGATATTTTACAGGAACTTGGGACAAAAACAAAATTAACAGTAATAGATCATCACGTAAGTTTTAAAAAACAAGTAGATGATTTTCCATTTCTAGTATCATTTGAATATATCTATGATGACAAACTTTCAGCATGTGAATTAGGGTTTAAACATTATTTTGGATATGTACCTCCAATTGTAGAATTAGTTGGAAAATATGATACTTGGAGAGCCAATGGGACTAATGAATGGGAAACCTCTGTATTACCTTTAAAATACTTTTTATACGGTAGGGTAAATAAACCAGAAGATGTTAAAGATTATTGGTTTATTAGCGCAGAAGAATTATATTATGAGGACATATTGGACGAAATGATTGAAATAGGTAAATCAATTATGGAGTATGAGAAAAAAATGGATGAGTCAAGAGCCACAAGTTATGCTTTTGAAAAAGAAGTTTATAACGGACTAAAAGCTTTATGTATAAATACTAACTTTATGAGTTCAGATACACTTGCTTCAAAGTTTGATAGTTCAAAACATGATTTAATGATTGGTTTTGCTTACAATGGTAGAAATTGGGGAATAAGTCTTAGAAGTGTTGGAGACAAAGTAGATGTTTCACAAATAGCAAGAGAACGTGGCGGGGGTGGGCACTCCCAGAGTGCGGGTTTCCAAGCATCTACTTTTGATGATATTTTTAAATAAATTTGTTTTTTAATTTTAAAATTAATACTTTTGTAAGATATTAAAAGATTTATTATATTTGTTCTATAATGTTGGTCTGAAACTATAGAACATTTAACAATATATTAAACCCTTTTTATTGAAATGGTACTTCAGACCTACCATTGATTTAAAAAGGGTTTCTTTTTTAATATTATGAAAAAATTTGGAATTTATAAGATTACTTGTAAAGTAAATAATAAAATTTATATAGGTAGTACAGAAGTTTGTTTTAAGCAAAGATTTAAAAAACATAAACAAAGACTTAGAAATAATTATCATGAAAACGATTATCTTCAAAAATCTTGGAATAAATATGGTGAAGATAATTTTGTTTTTGAAATTTTAGAAGAAATATCAGATAAGTCTAAAGTCAAAGAAATAGAACAAATATATTTAAATGAGTATGTATTGAAAGGTAAAGATTTTTGCTTTAATTTAAGTAAATCGGCTACAGGAGGTAATACTATTACAAATGATGAAATAAAAGAAAAACATAGACAAGGTGTTATAAATTCTTATACAGATGAACTTCGGGGAATTAGAAGAAAACATTTTAATAGTAGATTATCAGAAATGTTAGAAAAATGTAAAAAAGCTCGCCAAACAGATGAATATAAAGAAAAAGAAAAATTAAGGATTCAGGAAATGTGTAAAACTGAAAAATGGCTTGAAGCAAATAGAAAATCTGTTGCCAAACGTAGAAAACCAGTTGGAACAGATAGAGGAGAAATATTCGAATCTGTTACAGAAGCCTCTGAAATTTTAAAAATTGGTAGAGCAAATATAAGGGCAAATATTAATGGTAAAACAAGTCATTGTTTAAATAGACAATGGTTTTATGTAAATTAAATTATAATAATAGAATATACCAGAGAAAATACTAATAAAGAAATAATATGATTTTATATAAAAAAGATTCAAAAGATAAAATAAGATTTGTTGAAATTTATCCCGAAGGTGATAAAGTAGTACAAAAACATGGAGTATTAGATGGAGCTGTGGTATACAACGAAAGCAAATGTATCGGTAAAAACATTGGTAAATCTAATGAAACAACTCCTGAGAGACAAGCAGAGTTAGAAGCAGAATCTAAACTATTAAAAAAATTAGACGAAGGTTATTACAAAACAATAGACGAAGCTAATAATGAGACTGTAGTATTACCTATGTTAGCTAAAGATTTTAAAGAGGAAGTACATAAAGTAAGTTATCCTGTATACGTTCAACCTAAGTATGACGGAATGAGATGTTTAAAACAAAAAAATATTCTTAAATCAAGAAAGAATAAAGAAATAGACACCATGCCACATATTATGGATACACTTGCACATTTAAACGAGGTTTTAGATGGAGAGTTATATGCACACGGACTTTCTTTTCAGGAAAATATGAAGCTTATAAAAAAATATACTCCAAATGAATCAGAAAAAGTCAAATATATTGTATATGATTTGGTTGATACTTCATTAGTTTTTGAAGATAGATATAAATTATTAAAAAGTATTATTGAAAACAACGAGTCAGAGTATATCGAGTTATCCCCAACATATATAGTAAATAATACAGATGAATTAAATGAAATTCATTCTAAATTTTTATCAGAAGGTTACGAGGGTACAATAGTTAGAATTCCATATGGAAAATATGAAATCAATAAGAGATCATCAACCCTATTAAAATATAAAGATTTTAAAGATATAGCTTGTGAAATTATAGATGTTATTCCATCTGAAAAAAGACCTACTCATGGAATATTTGTATGCGAACACAATGGTGTAACATTTGGTTGCGGTATGAAATTTCCACATAAATTTAGGGAAGAAGTATTAATTAATAAAGAAGATTATATAGGTTCTATAGCAGAAATAAGGTTTTTTGAATATACAGATGACGGAGCGCCAAGATTTCCTGTCTGCGTTGGAATAAGACTTGATATTTAAAAAATATAATTATGAAAATAGTAGTAATATCAGATGTCCATGGAAGAGATTTGTGGAAAAAACAAGTAGAGGAAGAAGCAGATTTATATATCTTCTTAGGAGATTATTTTGATAGTTTTGATATTCCACATGAAATTCAAATAAGTAATTTTTTAGATATTAAAAAGTTTTATGAAGATAATAAAGATAAAGTAATATTATTGGCTGGGAACCATTGTTTATCTGAAGATACAGAAGTATTAACTGAAGACGGTTTTAAAACAATTCGAGATTATAATAATAATCCGAATAAAATAGCCACATATAATAATATAACTGGTTATATTGAATATCAATATCCGTCTAATATAATTTTTAAAGATTATGATGGAGAAATGTATTTATTCGAGTCTAATAATGTTAGTATGCTTATGACACCAGAACACAGAATTTTAGGAGAATTACAAAATGGTACAAATAACGGGTATATTTTCAAAAAAGCCAAAGATTTTAACATAGAATCAAGGTCTTCATTAAAAATTCCAACAGCTGGAAATAATAAAAATAAAGAATATGATATACTAGATGACGAGATAGATTTAGTAGCATGGATATTAAGTGATGGTTCTCTTAGAAAAGGAACTAGGGGAACATCGTATGCAATACATCAAAGTAAAGAAAACAATATTGAAATTATTGAAAATCTTTTAAATAGACTTAATGTTAAATTTTCTAAACAAATTAGGGACAGGAAAATATCGCAAATCTGCGGTGTAAAATTAAAAAGTTGTAAGAAAAGTGTGACATTTAATATACCTCAAGGTAGTATATTAGAAAACTTAATCCAAGGGGATAGATATGATTTTCCAAAATGGTTGAGAAAATTATCAAGAAGACAATTTGATATATTTTTAAATACATATATAAAAGCAGATGGTTATACTAAAAATCAAAGTGCAACCATCCATGGTAATTATAAAGCCTTAACATTTATTCAAGAATTATGTACCTTAAATAATATTAGGAGTTTTATTAAAAAAACAACTAGAGGACATTATGTTTTAAATGTGGCATTAGACAGAAATTCAGTAGAATTTAATATTAAAAAATATTCATCTATTATTAATTATACTGGAAAAGTATTTTGTTTTACACTACCTAATGGTACATTTATTGCTAGAAGAAATGGTAAAGTATTTATAACAGGTAATTGTTTATCCTATATAACTTCCAATTGCGCCTGTTCGGGGTTTAATTATACTTTTTATCATACTATTAATGATATACTTAAACCAATGTATTTAAACGGAGATTTAAAAGCATGTAAGGTAATAGATAATTATTTATTTGTACATGCTGGGGTTTCTAAAACATGGTGTGATTTGTATGATATTGATTTAGATAATTTAGAAGAAAGTATAAATGATTTATTTAAAAGAGAAATATTCGCTTTTTGTTTTCAACATAGTTATTTTAACACAATAGGTGGTATGAACTATAAATATAGATCTGATTCTTATGGAGAAAATTTTTGGCAATCGCCTTTTTGGATTAGACCTAAAAGTTTATTAGAATCAAAAATAGATAATTATATTCAAGTAGTAGGACATACAGCACGTAAAAAGCATACTTTTAAAGAAGGAGTGTGGTTTACAGACACTCAAGAATTTATAAATGAACCTTTAATATTAGAAATATGACATCATTTTTTATACTAATAATTATATTAGGATTAATATATCATTTTGAACCTTCTGTAGATTTAGAGGAAGGATTATTATGGTATAACACAGATAGAAGACTTAAGAAAAGAAATTTTATAAGATTGTTTAATAAAAAAAATTAAATTATGTTTCAAAAATGCCCTATTTGTAACGGAACAGGTATTGATCCAAAATATACATCTTTAAATACAAGACAAGTACCTTGCGATGTATGTTTTGGTAGTAAGATAATTAATACATTAAATGGAAAACCACCATTAAAAATATCTGAAAAAATTAATATATTTCTCAAATCAAGTCAAGATAAAGAGAAAGAGTACTTAGAATTTTTAGAAAATTATAAATTAAAATTATTAGAGAGAGGAAAATAAATATGGAAGGTGTAAAAAGAGATAATGGTAAGTTACCTTACTATACAGTATTATTTAAACAGTTCCCATTAGCATTAAAAGCGGTAATTGAATGCAGTGTGGCTGGTCATAATAAATATCACGAAACTGATACTGATTGGCAGAATTTTTCTAGGCTTAAAAACGCAGAAACTAGATATAAAGAAGCGTCATTAAGACATATGACTGAAGAAGGTGTAGTAGAAGATATGATTGAATTTGGACATATGACTCATGAAGGTGCCGCAGTTTGGAATTTATTAGCAGATTTAGAAGTAAAATTGAGAAATGATTTACATACAAAAAAGGGATAATGAGGGTATTCCACATCATTTTGATTGTGCTTGCGCAATGTATGGCGCAATAGATTTAGGGTTAGATTATATATTAGTATCTTTTGAAGAAGTTAAAAATGGAAAATTTGACTCGCTTATAAAAAATAACCTGTTTGTAGGTTCAGTAGAATTTATGACAGAGGTATTTAATAGGGTTGGTATAGAACAACCAAGATTACCTATAAATAATCTTAGACCTTATGAAGAAATGAAGCTTAAAGATTTTAAGTATGAATATCCTGTATTTATTAAACCAAAATCTATAAAAGCTTTTACAGGATTTGTAGTAGATGACTACTCAAAATCAATGTTGAATACATTGGATAAAGAATTAGATATTATAATACAACAGGTGATAAATTTAGACTCTGAATGGAGATTCTATGTCTTTAGAAATAAAATAGTGGATATTAGACATTATTCAGGTAGAATGGATATAAATTTAATAGGAGCAGTTAATAATTTTAATAAATTAGATGATTCTACTTTTAAAAATTTTCCAGAAACATTTGTAATGGATATAGGATTTTACAATGATTCAGATAGTTATACAATTATTGAATTCAATGATATGTGGGCAATAGGAAATTATGGTGTACCCAATGATTTATATGTTAGAATGTTAAAAGACAGATATTTTGATATAATTAAAAATAAAAAATAATGAAAGTATTTAAAAAACAAGAAAATTATGTTATAGAGTATTCCTCTATTAAAAAAGATCAAATAGTAAGTGAAGACGAAGTAGTAGATATTGGAGAATTATCAGACGGTTATCACACCTTTAACGAACTATATGAATTTAGAAAAGTATATAATGCGGCTTTGTTTAATGAATGGGCTGAAAATTTAGAGACTAGTTCTGATTTTGGACAAGCACTGTTTAATGTACCTAAATACAATGTGCACAAATCTTGGAGACATTCAGATGGAGAGTTATGTTTCGGAGGAGGATGGTTTATTGTTTCTGCAATGCTTCCAACAGGTTTAATTAGTAATCATTACAAAGCAGAAGATTGGGATTTATTTAAAATTCCAGAAGTAGACAAAGCTTTGTTTGAGTTTGATGGTCATACAGGTAATGACGTTTTGGAAAGAATTAAAAATTTAAATAAATAAAAATATGGAAAACAAAAAATTGACTTTTGGTCAAAAATTAGTAGGAGCAACATTTAATCCATCAGGAGATGATAAGGTTGCAAGAGCTAAACAATTATGTGCAGATTTAGCAGATTTAGTAAATCAATCTTTTTATGAGGGAGAACAAGATTATAATCCTTTAGAATTAAGACATCAATTATTTAATCATACAATAGGAGAAATTCTAAATGCCCAAATGAATGTTGTCAAGTTATTAACATTTAATAAATAAAATGAATAAATATATTAAAAAACCCGTAGTTGTTGAAGCAGAAGAATTAATCCCCGCAAATATTATAAAAATAGTAAATTGGATTACTGAAACAAGTGACGTATCATTTAAAACAGATGGCAATAATATAGTAGGTTTAACAATCCCAACATTAAAGGGAGATATGACCGCCTTAATTGGAGATTATATTATAAAAGGGGTTGATGGCGAATTTTATCCCTACAAACCGTATATTTTCCATAAAATTTACTCGAAATACGAAGGTTGAGTAGATACATTAAGTAATGTAGACAATAGTTCTTTTGATATAAAAAAGTTTAAAGAAGCTATTAAAAAATAACTTAATGGTAGAATCATCAACAGAATATGACGTATTAAAAATAGATAAATTTTTACCAAAAAATTTGGCAGAATTAGAGCTAATTTTTTTATCAAAAATTCAAGAATAATTAAAGAGAGTGTAAAAACTCTCTTTTTTATTTGCATATGTCAAAAATTTTTCGTATGTTTGCAAAATAAAATTAGAAAATATGGCAAGAATATTAGTGGCATGTGAAGAAAGCCAAGCAACAACAAAAGCGTTTAGAGAGTTAGGACACGAAGCCTATTCATGTGATTTATTACCTTGTAGTGGTGGACATCCTGAATGGCATTTTCAATGTGACGTATTTGAAGTAATAAATCAAGGATGGGATTTAATGATTGCTCACCCGCCTTGCACCTATCTAGCGGGTAGTGGAGCGCAATGGTTATCACATCCTGATGATAAAGAACTTCCTTTTGAAGAAAGGAGACCTCATCCAAAATATCCTAATAGAAGACAAGATATGTTGGACAGTGTAGAGTTTGTAAAAGCTTTGTATAATGCTGATATTGAGTATATTGCAATAGAAAATCCTGTAGGATTATTAAGTAGTAGATGGAGAAAACCTGATCAAATTGTACAACCTTATATGTTTGGAGACGAGGCAACAAAAACAACTTGTTTATGGTTAAAAAATCTACCTTTATTAACTCCAACAGATATAGTTGGAAAAGGAGAGAGAACTGTTTTTGAATCAGGAAAATCACATCCAAAATGGTATGCAGATGCTTTAAAAAATGCTAAAACAAAAGAAGAAAGACAAACATTGAGAAGTAAAACTTTTCAAGGAATGGCAAAAGCATTTGCTAAACAATGGGGAGATTTTGTAAATAATATATAATGGAGAATAAATTAGATAAATTACTTAAAAAAACAAATAAAGGTATTAATGACGCCATAAAAACCCTAGACAGATTTCAGAAAAAGGATATAACTTTAGTTAAAACCTCTTTTCCATTTTTAGATGATGTATGTTTAGGTGGATTAATGCCAAATCTTATTCTTGCTATTTTAGGCAGACCGTCTCACGGAAAAACATATATAGCCTCACAATTAAAAGAGGATATATTAGCAGATAAGAAAAGAGATATAGGTTTACTATATTTCAATTGGGAGATGCCGACTTTTGCATTACTATTAACTCAAATAAGAAAAAGATTAATGATTCCTCTAAGGGAAATATTAAATCTTAATCCAAATAAAGAGCAGTTAGCTGTAATGAAAGAGGTCGCAGATGGTTTTAGAGATGAAAGACTTGTAACAGTAGAAAAATCACTATCTCCTACGGAATTTGATTATGTATGTAGAAAATATATAGAAGAAAATATAGAAAAAGAACAGTTATTTATTGTCGTAGACCACGTAGGTATTACAAAAGGTTCAAATAAATTAGAGGCTATTTTTGAAATATTGGAAGTAATGAATAATCTTAAATTAGATTACCCTAATAAACTTACTTTTATAGTTTTAGGGCAATTAAATAGAGATATAGAAAGATTATGGAGAACCAGAGATATTAACCCTATTAATCTTAGAGTTACATCGGAATATATTTATGGTTCGGATGCTTTACAACAATATGCAGACGTTATAGTTGCATCTGTAATACCCGAAAAAGCAGGTTTGGAAAAATATTGTACAGTTAATAGAAAGAGATATGAGCATTTAGAAGAACACATTGTCGACGAGGATAAAGCTTCTCCAAAAGACTATGTTAGATTGAAAGGTAATAACCGAGTTTATTTTGACTTTTTAAAAGTAAGATTAGACGATGGTACTCCAAAATTATACTGTCAGTATTTAAATGAGGAGGAAAAAGATGACATAAATACTATGTCAGAAATGGAAAAAGATTCAACAGAAGATAAATTAATATTTTAAATTATGGGAAAATTAGTAGTAGTAGACGTAGAAGCAGACGGAAATTTACTAGGAACAAATAGTATGGTATGTTTTGGAGCAGTCATAGTAGAAGATGGTTTAAAACGAACGTTTTATGGTAAGACTAGACCTATATCTAGTGAATATGATCCAGAAGCACTAGCTGTTTCAGGATTCTCTAGAGAAGAACATGAAACTTTTGACGATCCTAAAGAAGTAATGGAACTATTTGAAAAATGGTTGAAAGAAAACATTAATGGTAAGCCTACTTTAATATCAGATAACAATGGGTTCGATGCATCATGGATCAATTGGTATTTTATAAAGTATTTAGGTAAAAACCCATTTGGATGGTCTAGTAGAAGAATTACAGATTTGATTTGTGGTTATGAAAATAACTTATATTTCAAATGGAAGTGGATGCGAGATACCGAACATACACATAATCCTGTAGATGACGCTGTAGGAAACGCAGAGGTGTTATTAAAATACAAGAAAAAAGGTTTAAAATTATAAATGGAATTTACAAAAAGATTTTATAAAACAGACGAAGGAAGATGGTATATTGATCTGCCTGAATGGTTAGATAATGACATGCCTATAGAAGCTTTAGAAATGATAGATGGAGCAGATTTATTATTAGACAAATTATCTAAGTACAGTAATGAAGTAATTATTAATTTTTCTAATAAAAAAAAGAGTACGCATTTACATTTAAAAAAGTTATATAGTGATGAATCAGGAGCAACATACTCTGTAAAAATGGAAGATTTTGTAGTTTGGTTATGCCCTGTAACACTTTATTTATTTGATAAATATCCAAATAATTTATATGTTAAAGCAGTAAAAAAATTGTAATGAATATATTAGAAAAAGAAAAAATAAACCCATCAACATTAGGGCTATTAATATACTTAAAACTTAACACAGGAGATGAATACGTGTCTGATATAATTAGAACTTATTTATTTGAATATACCACCGAGAGTGGTAAATTACCATGTGATATTCTAGAAGAAGCAGGTTACATTAAATATATAAAAACAGGAGCAAAATCAAGACCTTGGGAAAGAATAAGATTATCTGATAAAGGAGAACAGATTATAAAAGATATGTTCCAAAGACCTATACATCCTTTAGCGGAATTTACACTTGAGTATGTTACCGAGCAGTATAAAAAAATTGGTGCACTTAAACATATTTCAGGTGGTGGAAAATTATTATTCTATATATCAGAGTTTCTTTATTATAAAGATTCCTACACAGAAGATATGATTAAAGCAGTAGTATACTCATACGTAATGCAATTTGAGTATGAACAAAAGTATTTAAATCAAATGAAAACATTGTTTTTTAAACCTACAAATGCTTATACTACTAAATGGACTCCAGAAGAATGTCCTATATGTAATTTTATAGATAAAAACCAAGATATTATAAAATATAATTATAAATTATTATTAAATCATGTATAAATGTGAGATACCTGACTGTGAAAAAATGGTGAAGATAAGGACTACTATAAAAAACAAAGACAGTGAGTTTTTTGGAAAAAGAGTATGTCCTTATCATGCTTCACAGTTTAATAAAAAATCTGAAATATCTGATAAGACAAAGAGAACTAGAAGTATTAGGGCAGAGATTAGAAAAGATTATCCTGATTTTTTTAAGAAACATATTAAAATCGCTTCGAGAAAGAGATGTGCAGAAACAAATGTTAAACTAACAGGTAACATATATGAAGTATGTCATATACTTTCTAAATCTTTAAGTCCAGAAGTGGCAACAGATGATTTTAATATTATATATTTATCAGCAGAAGCACATAATAGATTTGATAGTAGCCTTTCAAATAGAAAAGAGATGAAATGTTTTCAACTTTCTGTAGAAAGATATAAAGAATTAAAACCATTTTTAAAAAAAGTTACTCACGAAACATTGTTTTATGATAAATTTATATAATAACTAATTAATAATATGATTAAAAATGTATTAAGTGCCTTTGATGGTATGAGTTGTGGGCAAATAGCTTTAAATAAAGCAGGTATATCATATGACAATTACTATGCGTCAGAAATAGATAAATACGCAATAGAAGTAACACAGTATAATTACCCAAATACAATACAGTTAGGAGATATTACAAAGATAAATATAAATGAATTACCTACTATAGATTTACTCATAGGAGGATCTCCCTGTCAAGGATTTAGCTTTGCAGGAAAACAGTTGAATTTTGAAGATCCAAGATCTAGGTTATTTTTTGAATTTGTAAAATTGAAAAATGCTTTAAATCCAAAATATTTTCTTTTAGAAAATGTTAGAATGAAAAAAGAATATATAGATGTTATATCAGAATATTTAGGTGTAGAACCAATTTTGATTAATTCTTCTAAATTTTCAGCACAAAATAGGGAAAGATTATATTGGACTAATATACCTATTACAACTACCATTGAAGATAAAAACATATTATTAAAAGATATTTTAGAAGATGATGGTGATTTTAAATATGGAGAATGTGAATTAAAAGAGTTTAATGAGAATAGTATTTGTCATCATATAGGAAACGCTTTAGATATAAACGGAAATGATTCTATAAAAAGGATTTATGCAAGTAGCGGTAAAAGCCCTACTCTTGATACAATGCAAGGCGGAAATAGGCATCCAAAAGTATTAATAAACGGAACTAATTCTTATAGAAGACTTACTCCGTTAGAATGTGAGAGATTGCAAACAGTTCCTGATAATTACACAAGTATTGTGTCAAACTCACAGAGATATAAAATGTTAGGAAATGGTTGGACGGTAGACGTTATTGCTTTTATTTTCAATCAATTAAAAGAATTTTAACATAATATATTTGCATATGTCAAAAATTTTTCGTATGTTTGCAAAATAAAATTAGAAAATATGGGATTGAAAGTACATTTTGAAGAGTTTCCCGATTACGAGGAATTTCCAAATTCAGGATATGAGTATTATAATGATGCAAGAGTATTTGAATTAGAGTTTGATGTAGGTGGAAAAGATTATATGTCAAAAATGCACGTAGATATTAAATATAAAAGATGGTATCATAAAGAAACATCTGATTCTCCTAAAGAAGATGACTGTAATCTTATTTCTAAAGAAGTAGATGTAATAAAAATTTATAAATATGTTAATGGAGATGAAATAATGTTGAAAGGTAAAGAGTTTAAAAAAATAGAAAAATATATAATTGAAAATTTAGAAATATGTTAATAGACTTAAAAAAACTTTGGGAAGTAACAGTAGTAGTAAGTACAGAAGCCAGCGAGTTAAGTGAAAAAGATATTTATTTGGATTATAATACTCAATATGACTATGAAACTTTTTTAGGATGGTATAGTTTAAAAATAGATTTGGATCGTAAAACTGTCACATATTACAATAACGATCATGTTCCATACGAAGACTTTACGTACCAAGAATATTATACTCTTCCGTTAGAGTTATTGGAAATGACAGAGAAAGATATTATAAAATGGGTACATAAAAAAGGAGATGAGTATTTGGAAAAAGAATTACTAAATGATAAATACGAATTGGAAAGAATGAAGAGGAATGTTGAAATATTAACAGAAAAAATAAAAGAGTTAGAAGAAAATGGAAAAAATAAACTTTAAACATTATCTTTTAGATCCCGATGGGACAGATTGGAAGTTTTTACAACTAACTTTAGAAATTTAATATATGAAAACTACAGTAATTAATTTAATAGGAGCTCCAGGTACAGGAAAAAGTACATTGGCATCAGAATTATTCGCATTAATGAAATGGCAAGGATATGACGTAGAAATAGTATCAGAATACGCAAAAGAATTAGTATGGGAAGAGAGGACAGAAACCTTTAAAAATGAATTGTATTTATTTGCAAAACAACATCATAGAATGTTTAGATTGAAAGATAAAGTTCAATATATTATCACAGATAGACCTTTGATACTATCATTGTTTTATAATTATAAATATGGTGATAACTCAAGTGATTTTAAGAATATAGTATTACATGAAGTAAACAAATTCGATAATATTAATATATTTTTAAATAGAACTAAACCTTATGTTGAAAAAGGTAGAAATCAAACTGAAGAAGAAAGTAATGAATTTTCTGAACAAATTTATAATATAGTATCTTCCAATACTGATATAAATATGATTACGGACTGTGAACAATCCTTTACTTCAAATAAAATTTTAAATTTTTTAAATGAAAGATAAAAAGATAATAGATATACCAATATTAGGTGGAAAACTTTGTATAGCACGAATAAAAAGTTGGAAAAAAGTAAATAAAGAATATGGTTTTGATTTAACAAATATTATGGATGCCTGTGTTATATTTAAAGAAGAAAATAATATTTCTTACAATGAAATATATTTTATAAATAAACCTAGTAATGCAGTAATTGCCCACGAAGCTGTTCATGCGGTAAATAATATATTTAAATCCAGAGGTATAAAATTAGATATAAATAATGATGAGTTACAGGCTTATCTAACAGAATGGGTATTTGAACAAGTAGAAAATTATTTTGAAGAATATGATATATAAAATACTTTACAAACTAGGATTAGAAGTCATTAACATACGAGTAGCAGGACTTTACTATAGACATAATGACGTAATAAATGTAGGTACTCCTTTTGAATATATTGTAATAGGTATTAACGAAAAAAATAGCACTTATGAAATAGTAGATGATGCATATTTTTCACATGTACCTTTTATAATTAAATACAGTAATTATTTTATTTTATAGATATGGAAGAAATTAAAGAAACATGTTATAAAGGAACAAGAATTGTTTTAGGAAACAAAAAAAGAGATAATATCAATATGATGATTGATATTCTTAAATCAGAGGGATTTAAAGAAATATCAATTCCTATTATACAGTCTCAAAAAACTTTCGAGGGAAAAGTAGGTGAGGAAAATAATAACCTCATGTATAATTTTAAAGACAGAGGTGATAGAAATCTTTGTTTGGCACCAGAATATACGGCGGTAATCCAAAAGTTAAGTAATACAACCTTTAAGATGGAAAAAGACGTAAAGTTATTTTATGTTCAAGAATGTTTTAGAGGTGAGAAACCTCAAGCGGGTAGATACAGACAATTTACACAAATTGGTGTAGAAATCATAAATCCAACAACAGATTATATTGGAAGTGGATTTATTTTACCAGAGTTAGCTTATAAATTACTAACATCAGTTTCAAAAGAAAAATTTGATTTACATTTTAATGTAAAAAGAGGTTTGGATTATTATAAAGAAGGTAAAGGGTTTGAAATAACTTGCGAAGCTCTTGGAAGTTCAAAACAAGTTTGTGGAGGTGGAGAATATGAAGGTGGAGTAGGATTTGCCATAGGGGTGGACAGACTTTTAAATATAAAATAAATATGAATGAAGATAAATATAAATTACGATTAGGAAAACGTAAAATATTAAAAGATAATCCTCACGGTGGATTATGGTTTAGTTATTGGGTAAAACCATCAGGTAAATTTTGGAAAAGATACTTTAATAAAAAAGTAAGAAATGGATTACCACATAAAAGAGGTAATTGGTTCGAATGGTCATGACAAAACACAGAAAAATATTAAATATAATATATAATATTAGGGAATCTCACTCTAGTATGGTAGATATATTTACCAAAGGATCTTGTATAAATATGTTCTTAATACTTCACTCTATTTTTCCAGAAGCTATACCTTATTCAAATAATGATCATATTGTTACAAAAATAGACGACAGATTATATGATATTAACGGTGTAGTTCTTAATACTAATAATTATATACCGTATAGTTTATACTATAATAAAAAAACTTTCAATAGACAATTTAAAAGAATATACACAAACGAATTAAAATTAAAAAAATGAAAGACATTTATGACAGAGCTTTAGAAAAATGGGGACACTTATCTCAATTAGAAATGGCGCAAGAAGAAGCAACGGAATTAGCATTGGCTGTTAGAAAACACATTAGAAAAAATAACGATGAAACTTTTATGGCTATGTGTAATGAGATAGCAGACGTAGAAATAATGATAGAACAATTAAAAGGAATGTTTCTATCCTGTGCTGACAATGTAGAAAGATTTAAAAAATTCAAATTAGAAAGATTAGCTAAAAGAATTGAAGAAGATAGATATGAAGATTAGTAGTAACCATCTTAAAAATATCCTTATGAAAAATTTGTATGAGAAGTCTAGAAGTATTTTTTGTACAAATTTTCAAGGGATGGGTTTCTCAGAGTGTGATGTACTTAGGATTACAGAATCAAATATTGTATATGAATATGAAATAAAAACGTCAAGATCAGATTTTAAAGCAGACTTCAAGAAAACATATAAACATAAAAGACTTTCTAATCCAACTTATAAAATAGAACGATATTTAAAGTGGAAACAACATCCTAGTTTACCAAACCATTTTATATATGTTGTACCGAAAGATATGGTAAAACCAACAGAAATACCTGAATACGCTGGGTTAATATATGTAGAGGGAGATAATATAGAAATAATAAAGAAAGCCCCAAAACTGCACAATTTTAAGGCTAATGAAACCTTAATAAGAACAGTATGCTCATTATTAAGTACACGTACATTATTTGGGGGATGTAGTTATATCAAGTTTTTAAACGGAAAACATTAATTTAAAGATTAATCTATTTGGATTAATCTTTTTTTTGTTTTATATTTGTAGTATAATTAGTAAAATAATGAATTTAAGAGAAGACATAAATAAATTAGTTGAAAAATATCAGAGAGGTGGAATGAAAAGATTATTAGATGATAATACCGTATCTGATACGAATAAAGTAATAAACTTTACCAAAGCTAAAAATATAAATCCTATTAATAAAATTAAAGCAGATTCAAAGAAAATAGAAGAGGTAAGTAATAGATTCAATGTTTCAAGAAAAAAAGCTGTAGAGCTTATACAAAAACAAGAATTTGAGGATAATATAGCTAGGTTGAATAATCAAAAATCTACAGGAAGTATTGAAAAGTCTCAAGAAGAACAATCATTACTTTCAAAAGGATGGGAAATAGCTACCAATCCCGCTACAGCTTTAGAGTATGTAGTAAACAATCAAAGAATACCTGATAATTTTAGTAAAGGAAAAACTAATAATTTAGACATAGCTACAAGTATAGCTAACCCATTATCATGGATTGATTCTGGAATAGAGGGAGCAAAAGACGTAGTTACAATCCCTGAAAAGTTAATAGAAGGGAATTTTAAAGGTGCTGGAAAGCACACGATAAGCGGTGCTGTAAATTTATTAGGAGTAGTTCCAGCCGCAGGAGTATCTGACGATTTAGCAAAACTATTTAAAAATAAAGTAGGTACTAAAGAAGAATTAAATAATTTAGTAAAATCTTTAGAGTTTAAATTTTTGAATAAACCTGAGAGTCTTTCACATGGAGAAAAGAAATTATTATCTACAGTTAGAAATGTAGGAAGTATTGTTAATTCAGGTGAATTATATAGTGATGCAAAGTTAATAGAAGACGTATTTAAAAATTCTTCTCATTTAAATGATGACCAATTCATATTACTTACAGGTTTTGATAAAAATAGTTTAAATAGTAGACTTAAAGCATTAAAAGAACAACCTATAAGTAAACAAAATGTAGAAGAAATAATTAGTGATACAAGAATACCTTTATATTCCGAAGACGATTTAGTCGAACATATAACTCCTATATTTAGAAATTTAAGAGTTCCTACTACTGAAACTAATAGTAATAGCTTATTATCAAATATTAATAAAAAAGTTTCACCTTTCATAGAAAGAAAGCCTTTAGAATACGATGAAGAATTAATGCCAACTTTGTATAAAAGAGAGAATTTAAATCCAATGGCTAAGCTTAAAAAAGCATACGATAAAGTAAATTCATCAGAAAAAGGAAAAGTTTTTTTACCAGCGAATTCTCTATCTAGCGATAGTTATCCTATGACACTTAAATTAGTGGACAGGGGTATTACAAATGACATGATAGACGTTAATTATCACGGGTATAAGTATTTAAATAGTGCAGGATTTCCAGATTTAGCTAATTTAGATGAGAAGCTTATATTAAAAGAGATAAACTCATTAATAGATGGTATAAATTCTAAAAGTGTTAAGAAATTACCTAAGGCTTCTATAGACGATAGAGGTATTAAATACCCTGAAATTACTGTTACTAGAAAAAAATTAGGAGGAAATGTTAGAAATTCTTTAAATGAATTACTTACAAAATTTCAGAAAGGAGGGATTACAGAATCAAAATGGGAATATTCTGACACTAATGGGGTATTGAAACCCCAAACCATGTTAAAGACAGACGAAATAGGTTATTTGAAAGGATGGTTAGAATCTCCTATGGCTAATAAAATAGCCTTTAAAAGAGAAGGGCAAAGTGGTGTAGATAATCTTTCTACTAGATTAGATAGAATTAGTGGACAGAATTTGGAAATATCTACAGCAGAAGATTTATTAAAATCGACAAATTCATATACAAGAAAAAGGGGAGAAAGATTTAATAACAAAGACCTTCAAGGAACTTCTTATACTAGTCCAAATAGTAAATATGGCAATATTGTAACTAGAAGAATGGCTCCAGAAAATGTTATATTACATGAAGGTACTCATCAATCTACAGGAGCAAATCAATTATTACTCAGAAATGATGTAGAGGATATTTTATCTAGGGTTAGAGATGATTCAGGAAGTTACCTAAGTAATCCTACAGAAGTACATGCCAGATTGAATGTTCTAAGAAAAGAACTTAAAGATAGTGGTATTGTAGATCCTTATAAATCTCCTATAACTAAAGAACATTTAACTAAGTTTTTAAATAATTATAAAAAACCAGGAGAAAATAACAATAAACCTTTAATAGAAGCTAATTCAGGAGAATTACTCAATATATTAAACTCTCAAGACGATGCTGTTTGGTTATTGAATAATATAGTAGATAATAGAAAAACAGAAAACAATATGTGGTATGCACAATTAGGAGGTAAGAAGCCAATGAATAAAGATCAACAGGTAGCTTGGTTTAAAGAATACATTAATTCACCGAAGTATTTAGAAAGGCTTAAAAAAGAATATCCTAATGCTGATGAAGAAACTATTAATAGATTATATGAGAATAGAAAGAATAATTTTCAAAATGCTTCAAAAAATATCAGTATAGTAGATAATATCAATAATGAAAAGGGTACTTTAGGTGTAACTTATGCAAGAGAAAATGATTATAGAAATGATGAAAAATATAATTATAGAATACATCCAACAAAAGCAGGTAATATAGAAGTTACAAAAGAGGGTTCGAAACTTAATCCTAGTGTTTTTACCCATGAAATATCACATGCTATTACTGACGGTACAGTAGACATGCCTACAAAAACATTGATAGATATTATCAATAGAACTAGGGGTAATAGACCTGACGGAATGAATAGTGAAGGATTGGCAAAAAACTTATTGGATCCATACTTCAAAAAAGAACGTGAATTTATAGATAGAATGTTACCTATAAGTACAGATACTGAAAAGTATTTAAAAGAAGATGATGCTTTTACTAGAGCGGGGCAAGAATTTGATAATCCTGATAACTATGAACCATTTAGTGATTCTTTTATATCTAAAAAATTCAATAATATTAGATTCAAAGTTAATGGTACAGATTATGATAGACCTATAGTAACTGATTATACTTCTAATCCTACAGAGTATTTAGCTAGAATGCAAAGTTTTAGACAAGAACTTAAAAATCAAGGAATTTATGATGCTTCCAAAGAAGATTTTACAGAAGAACATCTTAATAAATTTAAAGAGTTAAATAAGCAAGGTGGTGGTAATTCATTATTAAGAGAAATGTATCCTGATGTATACGAATTTATAAATGCCACTAAAGGAAGTGATAGTTATAATCAACCTGATTATATGAAGGATAATGACGAGGATACTCGTAAAGGTGAGGAAAAATTCAAACAGAACATAATATGGATGATGAATAATATTGCTAAAAATAATTCTAACAATAATACAAATTATGCACAGAGAGGTGGAGAAATAAGAAATGCTTTAAACAGTTTAAGCAAAAAGTTTTATTGAGTGTGGAAACATTAAACGTCTCCTCAGTCCATCTTAAAAAATTAGCGAAGAGTAGAAACAAAAAAATCCCCCAAACTCCAATTAAGGAATCTGGGGGATTTTAATTTATCTTTTAAAGTAAAAAATCTTTAAAAGTTTTTATTAATATTTGAAAAATCTAAGTTCATTAAATAGGTTCCTATTACAATTAAAGATAAGAATAAATTAACAATAGGTAAAAATATAAGTATTATATCTAATATTATACTATTGCTAGTAATATCAGATTTTATATACATCCTTCTAAATGAAAAATACACTATTACAATAGGTATATGTACAGTAAAAATATTATAATGTAATCAATCATATCTACCAATCTGAGCTTGCTCCACCACCTCCAAAGTCGCCTCCACCACCGAAGCCGTCAAATGAAGATGAAGAATCGTTATTACTACTACTTGAATTGTCATAAGATGGACTAGAATAATCATAATAAGATCCTGTAGTCCCATTTAAATAATTATCGTTATTTTTTGAATCGTTATTGAAACTTTCTTTTACCTTAAACATACGTCTATCGTTATAATTAAGTAATAAATACTCACTGTTATTAATTACAGTTCCTCTGTAATACTTTTTTCCTTTTGAACTTGTGAAGTTCATTGTTGATATATATTCCATATTCATATTTTAATAATTTAAAGGTATTGGTTTATCATTTTCTAAACAGTCTTTAAGCATACCCATTATAATTTTACCTTCTGTCGATGTAGAATAATAAATATACTCGTCATATATTTTAGTAGTAAAAAATCCTTCTTTTCTTACTCTAACTCGTATTTTATTATTATCACTATCATTATTACCTAATAAACAGTGATTGTATTCTACCACATACATGGGCTCATCATAAGTTAAATAAGTGATTAACATTCCTAAAAATGTTACAGTTACACCTATTCCTATAAAGACATTAAATATATTATCCATTTTAATAAAATTTTTCTTGTTTTCCTGCCATTATACAACCATAAGGCATTATTCTATCCACAACAGTACCTAGTCCAAATTTTTCTATTTGTCTTTGTACACTTTCTGCATTTTTATATGCACTAGGTAACTCAGATATATCTATTTTACCTGTATAAAATCTAACATCAAGTCCTTTTGTTTCTTCTTTAAAAACTTGTTCGTCAGTTTTGTTAGCGTGTCTTCTATGATGTTCTGCTCTTGATACATTTCTACCAGCACCATGAGGTGCAAATCCTAAATTTGTATCTGTAGCTTCACCTTTTACAACCAAAACAGGTTGTGACATATTCAAAGGTATTAATCTTAATCCATTTTGTGAATCAGGTACAAATTTATCTTCTAATGGTGTAGCACCTTTAGCGTGATAGAATTTATTACCGTCTTTGAAAACAAAATTATGCTCGTTCCAAAATCTATTTTCATATTGAATTTTTAATTTATTTATAATTCTATTATGAAGTGATTCATGATTAAGTTTAGTCCATTCTCTTACTATTTGAAGAGCTTCCCAATATAATTTACCTTCTACACTATCATAAGGAATCCAAGCATTTTTCTTTAAAGTATTTGGAGAAAGCTCTTTTCTATACTTTTCTGCTGTGTCCATTCCTTTTTTATATACTGCCGCACCAAATCCTCTAGAACCATGATGTGTTACTATATGAGTATTACCTGTTTTTTCAGAAATACCTACGAATAAAAAGTGATTTCCATCACCTTGAGTTCCTAAATGTTTTGCTGCTTTTTCTATATAATCTTTTGTATAGTAATTACCTAGTATTTTTTCTACTAAGTAATTATTATCATATAGTAAATCTCCCCAACCACCATGTTCTTTTCTACCGCCTGCACCAAAATGTGTGGTTGCAAATGCTATATCTAATACTTCTTTAGGATCAATTTTACCTAAATCAGAAGTCATAACTGAACAACATACATCTGCTGAGTGCATAGATGGGTGTATAGCATTTTCTGTTACTACAACACCACCTACAGGTATCTGACCAGGCTCTCCTGTAGGACAAGCGTCAGGCATTATTACACCTGTTAACACTGTAGGAGTCTTCATTAAGACTTGCATAGTATTGTGTATGGCACTAAGGTTGTTTACTTCGTCTTGATTTTCTACTTCAATATTAAGAATATAATCTACAGGAGTTTTAAAAGGCTCCAAAGTAGGAGTTGGTTTAAAGAATTCATCTAGAAAAGATTTGATTTCTTCTGTAGATAATTCATATGTATTTATATATTTTATTGCGTCCCCAAATAGCTTATTAGGAATATATCCTAATGCTATTAAATCTTTTCCTGTTATCATAATTTATTTTTTATACTTTACCATCATAATAAAGTAAAGTAGGATTATTTTTATGTATTTCTATATCTGGAAATTTATCTTTAAAAGTTTTGTAATAATTAAAAGGTTTAGTTATTATATGATAACCACTGTTTGTTTCAAAAATATCTATTAGTGGTGCTTCTATAGAATCTAACTTAGCGCTATTTATTATTTCTTCTCTAACATTTGTTATATAATGTAGATCTTTAGTGTCTATATCAATTATAAAATGTTTCATTGAACCTTTTATACTTTTTAATGCTTTATCAAAAACTCTATTTATTGAATCATAATTTTTCATCTTATTATAATTAGCCATTAACAATAACATTTCTGAAAATACTTTTTCATTATTTCTAGGAGATAAATATATGTATGCTCTAGCATTAAAAGTTTTACATAACTTTTTAATATCTTCTTCTAATCTATTCAAATCTGTTAAAATATCTACTTTGTAAGATTTTATAATTCTATTATTTTTACCAATATTATCTTTTTGATCTTTATTGCGAATCATAATTTCTATATATAGAAAATCATCTACTTCAAGATTATCTACATAACTTTTTAATTTGTAAAAATTGTTCATTATTTTCTACTTTTTAATGTTGGTTCTAACCATAATTTTTCAGGGAAAATATTTTCTAAAATAAGTATTTCTGCAAAAAATTCAATATCTATTAGCAATCTCATAGTTCTAATAGTATCATGTTTAAAACACTTGTATAACTCGTCTTTTATCCTTTCTATAGAAACATGATATTGTAAATTAGTCCAAAAGTTCTTATTACATAAAGCTTCCCATACCTCGTCATCGAGAGTAAAATCTTTAGTTATACAAAATCTTATTGCTCTTAGCATTCTAAGATGGTCTTCTGAAAAAGAATGTTTTGCATTTTTAGGACAACTTATTATCCTATTTTTAATATCTTCTACACCGTTAAAAGGGTCTATAATATTACCTTCTTCATCTTCTGCAATAGCATTCATTCTAAAATCTCTTCTCTCTAAATCGTCATATATGGTACCAGGAGAAACAATAGGTCTTCTACTATATGAATCTGTATAAATTTCTTTTCTACACATTACAAAATCTGCAACTAAATTTTCATATTTATGTCCTTTAGGAAATCTTGCTTTAGTTGTAAAATAATCTGGTAAATCCTGTAATATAGTAAAACCTTCTAGTTCTAACATTTTATTCATTGTAATATATAAAACGTTTGCAGAGGCATTTCCTATAACACTATCTAGAAAATCCTGTGTAAATTCAAAAACAAAATCAATGTCTTTTGGAGATTCTCCTAATATAGAATCTCTTACACATCCCCCAACTTTATATAACTTAAATCTTTTCATATTCAAAATATTGTGTCAAATGATAATATTTTATCAGCAAAATCACTTGCATCTTTAGGTGTTTCAGAATCAATCCAAATGAAATGTGTTCCTGTATATATAGCAAAACCACTATTTATTCCATTGGTTCCAAATAAAAGTGTTGGAACTTCTTCCTCTTCTAAATCATGATTTTCAATTTCATCTTCAGAAATTAATTGTTTAAAGTATAGAAATAGTTCATCATCAACTGTTCTTTCAAATCCAGCATCAAAAAATGCTTTATCATTGTCATTATAAAATTCTTTTTTGTTCATTATATAGTTCCACTTACTTACTAGTGGGAAGTTTTAAATTAAAAAGGACAATATTCTTTTTTAGGTTTTTCTTTTAGATTTTCATAATCACGCTCTATTTTCTCCGCAATTGCTTTTCTTACAAAAGATGAAACCTTTATATTTCTTGATTTCAACTTCTCTAAAGTCTGTTTTTGTTGCTTTGAAATTTTGAGCGTAAAAACTTCTGTGTACAAAGGCTTCATCGTGTTTTTGTAATACTTTTATTGCGTCTATTTTTGTGTTATACAAAAAAGTTTTTTGCCATCGCTTTTTTTTATAATGTTGTGTTTTAATATTTTTCCATCACTAAAAACCACCAACTTCCTCCACTTCCACCACCACCATTAAGCGATTTTACAACATAACCGTCTTTGGTACAAGCTGAAACGTATTGCTGAATTTCTTCTTCTTCATTATATCCAAATCCTTTCACTAAAACAGATTTTGGAGTATTTGGTTTTGTTGTAATTAAACTGGTATTGATGGTAGTGGCTGAAATTAAAATTGCCATTACTAATCCGAAAATAAATCCTGTAATTGTTTTCATTATTTATATAATTTCTTTGTTAATATTTACGTCTGTTCCAGCCGTATTGCCTTTGCTAAAAAACTTCTTCGTATAACACAGCATTGGCAAAATGCAGAGTTGAGTTATTAATAGTCGCATTTGCCTTCGTTTGCCACGGACTTGAACCTTTCAGGTTCGGCATCCTTAGTCTGCACTTCGCCAATGCTCGAACGTTATCTTCAATTGCTACTATTTTCTTCTAAATAACGTTTTTTAAACTCTGAGTAATGTTCTTTTACTGTTTTACTCTCTAATTTATTATTTGGCATATTTAAAATATGTTTAGTAAAATGACACGCTAAAAAATCACTTTCTCTAATTTGTTTGTCAAATAGTTTTTGTATTTCATAATTAGCTTTTTCGCTTGTTCCATACTGATGGTGGATTTTCTGTAATTCGTCTTGAATGTTCATAATATTCTGTTTTTAAAACCCGCAACTGAAAGATAACAGCGTGTATAAAAAATGGCTACTATCGGCAGTTTTGGATTGGTTATTTATTAATTTATAATTATTTAATTTTTGTAATGCTTCGGCACGTTCTACGCCACTTCTTATACACGCAAAACGTTAGCAGCAATAACTACTCTCCATTCCACCAGTGAGTAATACCTTCTTCTTTTGCGTAGTAATACCAATTATTATGGTCTGATACAGCACTTTCAAATTCGTTACCATTCTTGTCTTTCACTTTATAAAGTGTATATCCCTGTACAATGTCAATTGCACACATCATTGGTAAATATTCTTCAATACTTAACCAACCTTTTGGACGAGTATCAGGAGGAAAATATTTGTTAATTTCCTCTTGTGTTATATTTGCTAAAAACTCGTCTATATTTTTTTTCATTTCTTCTAAATCAAGTGCCATATAATTAGTGTTACTGCTGCTAACAATATGTTTCTAAAAAACGGGTTTAAAAACATCTATTGTTATTGCGATTTTAGTTGTTATTTCAGTTATATTTAGTCAGTTCAGTTTCCGTAGCCCGTTCTTCAGAAACACCAAATCGTTAGCAAACATTAAAGAACTGTTTCGTATTTTCAACTGTTCCGTTTTCAATGTAGTTCGGATACACGACATCGTTAAAATGTTTTAATTGTTCCTTATACCAATATCCTGTTTCTCTATTTAAAACTGAGATTGCTTCTGACTCTTTAAATCCTTCATCGTGCTTACATTTCATTTTACTATCTAAATGTGTATCAGCATAGCAAGTAGCAATCCACCTTGCAAATAAAAACATTTTAACTTCATCCATAATAATTAACGTTTGCTAACAAAGTATATATACAATACCCTATTAAAGTTTATATTAAATTTTTAAGTTCGGTGCAAGGGTACTGAATATATACCCGAACCGTTAGTCGTCATTCTAAAACGACAATATCTAAATACTTCAATCTGTTTAAAATATAAAGGTTTGGTCTTATGTATTTATTTTCTCTTCTGAATTGTTCTTTGTCTATTTCTGACAAAAATTTATCATACAAAAAAATTGCAACCGCACCGCTTCGAGAAATCCCAGCAGAACAATGAACTATAAATACTGATTTATCCTTATGTTTATTTATAAAATCAACTATTTTTTTTTAGTTCTTTATCATTTGGTTTTTCATATTTTAACTCACCATTTTCAAACAGATCTTCTTCAATATCCCATATTTTTACTTGTAGAAAATTGTCTATTGATTTATCAAACTTTTGCTCATTATTATCAATATCAAGTATTGAAATAAAACAAGAGTAATCATAATATTCAAACTCCTTATTAGTAAAGTGTTTATCGAAAACTAATTTTGGTATTGCTTTTATTTGTTTCATTTTGGATGCGACCCCATTTTTGAAAATTAAATTTAATAATTAATTTTTATCTAACCATTTTAGTTTTTGAACTAAATGTAAAGCAAGAGTCATATAACCTTTTACTTGATCATCTGTTGGTAGACCATTTTCATACTCACAGATTGCCTGAAGTGTGTCACAACCTGAACAACTACCATAATAAGTATTTGTCATTACATAATCTCCTACACTTGGTTGATAGGTGTTTTTAGGTATAATAAAAATTTGTGTACCTTGATAATCACCGTCGTCAATTACAGTCATTTTATCTAAATCAAAATTTGTGTAATTATCTGCTTTCAATAAACATAATTCAAATATTTTTTTCAATATTTGTTTATAACTTGACGCATACTCTTCTTGTCTAGTTGTTCTGAAATAATTTTCAAGTTCATGTTTATTTTCTTCCCATTGCTTTACTAATTCTTGTATCATAATATTATAATTATTATTTTTAAAATATATAATCAAAAGTAAGGTCGTCTGTAAAATATATACCTTCTATAGTTTCTCTAATAGCATCTTTAAAACTATCTGTTGCTACTTGGAATTGACATTGCCCATTAATATGTGCTTCAAATTCATAACCTACCATTGAACCATCTTTAATAAGTTCATAATTTTCCATAGTAAATCCTGCTGTATTTAGGATTAATTCTAAAATTTTCTTGTTTGACATATTATATTAATATTAAAATTCCCAACCATATCTTTTCTTTAAAATTTCTTTACCTACTTCAAAATTGGCATTTAAAAATCTTCTAAAAGACTTATTTTTAATTCTAGTATAAGTTTTGTAAGAATTTCTTTTAAATCTTTTAGGTTGTAAAGATTTAGCTATTTTTGGTTCTTTTTGGTATTCATTAGTTTCTCCCCAAATAAAAGCATTTGTAATTTCTTCTTTTTCTTTTTCTAAAGCTTTATTTAAAATATTATACCAAGTAAATTTATCTTTAGGAGTATCCCATAATTGTTGAAATAACCATTCTACAGGTGTTTCTTTTTTATTTTCTTCCATTGTATTAAAACAATTTAATTATTTCTAAATTATCTAATCTGTCTCCATGATATTTTTCTGGTTTATCATAAAATTCAAATTTACTATTAGTAGTATAAACCATATCAAAGTAATCAGTTACAGGATCTTCACCTAAATTTTCAACTGTCATATGACTTACAGCTAAATATAATTTACCACAATTTCTTTCTCTTAACATTTTAGCAAGACCTTTAAATGTTCCCCCATAAACACATATATCATCTATTATGAGAATATCTTTTCCATTAAAGTCCTGTCTATCAATTTGTTGAAGTAATTTTGATTTACCCTCTTCATATTTTCTAGATTTAGACGCTGAGAAAGTTTCACCTCTCCAAGCAAGTTTATCAGCTAATTTCATTAAGGGTTTGAATCCTCCTGCATCAGAACTCATTAAAATTAAATTATCTTTTACCGAGTTATCTATTCTTGCATTCAATTTAATAGATATTACTTGATTTATAAATTCGGAATTATCAATGATTTCAACTCTATCTAATAAAGCTTCAACTACTTCTTGATTATGTGGATGAAATATCTTATAATTGAAATTAGAAAGACCATTTAAAAAGTTACAAACTAATTTTAATCCACTAGATTCATCTGAATTGAATCTTCTATCTGCTTGAGCGTCAATTAAATTAGGTATTGTTACAGTAACATACCTACCTTTACTTTTAACCACGTCATGTATCTGATTTAAAATCCATAAATCTTCATAAGAATTAATTTTAAAAGTTAAATCGTTATAAATGTTATAAACTTTGACATATTTACTACCATCTGGATAACTTAAGACTTTGTAATAAAATTCATTTATAATCCTTATTTCGATTGAATTATCCATTATAAGATCACCAAAAGATTTATCACCTTCTGGTATATTTACTGATTTCACACTATTATCTTTATTCCAAGGAAGTTTCATTTTATTTTAATCTATTTCTAATTTCTGTTAAACTTGTTTGATTAAAGAATTTACCATTTTCAAATATCAATTGTAATTCTCCTGTATTTTCTTCTTCAACAGTACATTGTTCTTTGACTCTATATTCTCCTTGTTCATCTTTGTATACTTGTAAAAATCCTTTTAATGATTTTTTAGTACCGTCGTCTGTAATAGGGTCTTTATAAATATCATATTGTTTTACACAGTCACAGTCTATTGTATGACCACAATTGCACTTACCTTCTCCTTCTACTTCAAACCATGCTCCTTTTGCAGCAAAACCTAAAGTATCTCTAGTCATATATTCATATGTAAATGAACCTATACCTAAAACTATATTTGTTGATGCAAATCCTTTTTCAGATAGTCTTTTATAAATATCTACTTGTCTTTCAGGTGTAATACTATCACCGTAAATGGCACCGATATGAGGATCTAATACTTTATAACCTTGTTCATTAACTGTTCCTCCAAAAATATCCCAAAGAAGTTCTACAACTCCTTTTGCTTCGGGTGAATTTTTTTCTATTGGGTCTACTTCTCTCAGATTTTTTATATCTGTTTCATTAATAGTATGAGCCCAAGTAGCTTCTACACATTCTCCTGTATATACTTCAAATGCGATTACTCTATTACCTATTTTTATATAACATGTTTGCCCATCTTTAAAATCAGGAGTATAATCTCTTCCACCACTCATTGATGGTAAGAAATCATCTAATTCATAGATATATTCTTTATCATTTAATATATTAGTTATCATTTCATCTGATGAAATTTCTAACCATTCTTCTATATCGTTTTCAGAATATTCTGCAAAATATTTTCTTTTCTTAGGTTTTTTACCACAAATAATATCTGCGGGGTCTCCTGAATCAGGTCTTACTACTAATTTACCATTACGATTAAGTACTAGTTCTTTAATCTCAGGATCCTTTAAATATTCAATAAATTGCCAAGTACTAAATGTATCACAAACCATTGAAAAAATACCATTTGGAATTTCTTTCAACCAGTCAATAATCATTTGCTTTTCACCAACAGTGAAAATTTTAGTTGTAGATACAGAGTGTTCAGATGCATTTACAGAACCAATACAAACTTCTGTTTCATTATAATAATATCTTGCAGCAGGTATAGTTACTAATGTATCAGAACCTCTAAAAGAAGTAGCGTGTCCCAATCCAACAGTAATCATATCATCTACGCCAGACAATCCTCTAGAAGAGAAATCATGGCACATCCAATCTACTAATCCAATATTAGCTTTATCTGTTTTATTAACCCATTCTTCTGCTTGTCTACGATATAATTTAGCAATAGTAGCAGAAGTACTACCTTTCCAAGCTTGATTACTTACAATAGTTTCTAAGTAAAGAGTAAGCCATCCAAAACCTTTAACAGTGTTGATAAAAGTCATATGAGGAATGTTAGGAAGAGTTTCTATACCTTCAGGTAATGCTTTAACTCTTATAGGTAAATAACCTATATCCCATAATTGTCCAAAATGATTTCCGTCATAGTCCATACCAAGATAATCGGACATATCTTTTGCAAAAACCATTGCATTAACTTTCAATTCTTCAAATTTATCTTGATCTCCATCAAGTATTGCAAGGTTTCTTTCTGCTGTAAAGAAAAAGTTTTCATTAAATTCGTCATTCAATCTTTTCCAAACCGCTTGATAATAAAATGTAACTATTTTATTAATACCTTTAGGGGCATGTTTTAAACTTCTAGGTATCCATGTACCATATAATCTTGTTGTTCCTGGGGCTAACATGCTTTTATGCCCAACTTTATATCCATCACTTAAATAAAGTGAATTAATTCTGAATCCCATAATTTTAATTTTTATCGTATAATACTAATGTAACGTCACAGTTTTTAAATTCTTGTCTCATTATTTTTATAATAATGTCCATATCCCCTCCTGCCAAACCACCACCAATTAAAGGTAAACCAATATGCTTACCTTTAAAAGTGTGATTTATTTTCTTGAAACATAAAGCTAATGCTCTATAATCTAATGGTACAGCTTCACCATCACTATGATTATTACCATATTTATATTGTGTATAAGCATTTACTACTACTAAATCAGGTACTTCCTTTCTATCAAATGAAAAATACCAATCTTCATCTTGAAATAATGAATCTTTTTTTCCTTTATAAAAATTTATAAAATCAATCTGACCTAGTTTATTAATGTCTCCTCTACCACGAGTCTCCATTGGAAAAGTATCTGTTTTGAAATTCTTAACCATTTCTACAGCTATTCCAGATTTTTGGGTACAAAAACAATTACAACCATGTGCTATTACATCAAATTCACCGTCTAATGCCTTTGTTATAAGATTTCCTTTGTCTATTTTAAAAAAATGTTTACTCATGTTTTAATAATTCTAAACTTTCATTAATATCCATTCCATCTATAGCGTTGCCTACCGTAGTCCATCCATCTCTACCACTTCTAGCAAAAAGCTCTAATTTTGGTAAATCACCAAATAAACTCTCTATTCTACTTCTAACTTCTTCTGGTTTCTGAGAATGTTTAAATCTTTCTGCAAAAACTAAAGATTCTATAGAATTATTCTTTTTATATTTTGTCATGGTTCCTTTGGTACCAAATAAACAAAGCTCTGTGCTCTTTAAAGTCCAAGGTGCAACATTCTTACAGTAATTACCTTTGTTTGTAGTTTTTACCCATACAAAAGCTACTGTTTTATATTTGAATCCCCAATACTCCATAACTTCTATACCTTCTTTTAAATGTGAATCTGTTACCCACATAAAGCAACAAGCGTCATCCTCAGTAATACTTTTTATATCTATAGATTTAATATCATCTATGGTCATACTATTATAGTGTTCTGATAATTTTTTAATCTCACTACCGTTACTATTGTTCACGGCAGATTTACTTCCATATTGCCAAGGTGGATCTGCGTATATAATATTGTACTTCATTTTAATAAACCCAATTGTTAAAGAAACTTTTTTTATAGTGTAAAATACCCTTGTCATTTACAAATTTATGTAATATCTTAGTTTCATGTGAAGGTCTGAATTTTTTATCAATATATACAAAATACGATTCTTCGTAATTCACTCCTTCAGGTTGCACTAGAACTTTAGTTGTCATTTTATCTTTTGAGTGTGGAGAGTATTCTGCTTTTATTATTTTTCTTTGTCCTATATTAACATAATTTGGTGATATAATTGTACCCCAAAAACATTTAGGACTATAACTTTGAAATCTTTCATATAAGTATTTTTCTTCTATTGTAATATTTACATCAGTTAAAGTTTCATATATTGTCATGTCTCCGTTAAAATATATGTTTCTATTAACTTCATTTAAATTAAAACTCTCAGAAATATTTCCTGAGTGAAGGTCAAAATATCTTTTTAAATAATATCCAAAATTATTATATACTTCATAATTTCTGATACACATTTGAACGTCATTTATTTTAAAATAAAATAAACCATCATCTTTATTTATATCAGATATTTTGAAAGGAAAGTTTACATCTAGTAGATTTTCTAAATCATATTTTTTACTTAATATCATTAATTATTTATTAGTGTTGTTGATACTCATTTATCTCCTGTTCTAGCATTACATTTCTCACTGCTTTTATAAATTTATCGTAATTTAATACTTTACCTATTTCACAATCTGGAGAAATATTTTTCAAATTTATATACCATTCGTCTAAATTATCTTTTATATTTTCTAAAGTTATTTCATTATTGTAAATATCTCTTACAATATAATGTTTTTTTCTATCCATATATAATACTTCTAATGTAGGAATATTATTTAATAGTTCTTGATTTACTGATAAGTTTCCCATGTATTTTAATTTTGAAATTTTTTATTATTTTTACTAACTATTACCTCTCGGTGTTCAAATATTTCTTCCAATGAATAAATATACTCATTATAATTTAATACGTGTCCAACATTATTTATGTGGCTACTCAAATTCTTTAATGGTATATATAACTCATCATCATAGTCTAAAATATTAACTAAATATATCTCATTACCTTCTATACTTATTGTTTTATAGTAGGATGTTTGACCATTTGATAAGATTTCCATATTTGGTAAATCTAGTAATAAATTTTCGTCTACTTTCATAATAATTTATTTTTAAAATTTATAAAAATTTCGGTGGTTTATTAGGAAATTTACTAATAATAAATATAAATAAAAATATCATAACTGAAATGTAAGATAAACTAGATATAGCTATATTAATAAATACATTATACCATCCATATTCTTCCGCATATTTTCTTTCTGCTAGTTTTCTAAAAAAGTTTCTTACTAAAAAATAAGATATAATAAATCCCAATAGATAAATTAAAAATTGTGTGTTCATTTTATTTTGATTTTATTTCGCAAACATACAAAAATTTTTTGACATATGCAAATATTATTCTTTACATTTTTCAATTATAGTTAAATATTTATCATAATAACTATTAAATATATCCTGAGCTTCTTCAGAATATCTAGTTGTTTCCTCATCTTCATCTATAAAAATACCATTTGGAAATAACCTTTCTTTATTTTCTAATAGATTTTCATATTCATTTATTAACTCTTCGTGAGCTAAATTTGATGCTAATTCTATTATATTAATTCTTTCTAACATTTTATTTATTTTTATGTTTTAGTAAAATCCAATTAACTTCTTGTTCAGTTTCTTTAGGTTCTAAACCTGCTTCTACAATATCAGCTTTTTTAAATCCTGCTTCAAACGATTGTTTCATTAACTCTAATACTTGTTGTTTAGAATAAGACTCTTGTGAACATTCGTTCCATACTTGGTCAAGTGCCTGTTTTACACTTCTACTTTCAGGATAAGCTGTTTTCTGTTGTATTTCTTTTATTCTTTCTGATGTCATTTTATTTATTTTTAACTATTTCAATTAAATTTTTAAGACATTCTAAACGTGCTTCTTCATAAGTAGATTTATTATTATCTGATTCTACGTAAACTCTAGCGTCTTTTAAAATACTATAGTGATATTTATAAGGTCTTGAAGCACTTTTGTAAATCCAACTACATAAATTGTATTCATTTCTAAACCAATCAAACGCTTGTTGCCAAAGTGGGGCTGAGCAAGACCAGAAAGGATATAATGAATTACTTACAGTATATTCATTAACATCGTCTTGAGTTATACATAATTGTATATCTTCTTTTAATTTTTGATTTAAGTCATTAAATTCAAAATAATCTCCTAAACATTCTTCATCAAAACCTAATTCTTTAAGTTCCAATGCTTGTTTATAAGGAACAAATAAATTTTTCATTATTTTAATTTTTGAGTTAAATATTCTACTTGTTGTTTTCTTATTTCTAATGCTTCATCTAAAGTCATATCTCCAAACTTATAAAGTTCTGTTTCACTATTATCAAACGCACCTACAGAAATTAATGATTTAACCGCTTCTAATTCAGTTTTATGTCCAAAAATATCCATACCTGTTCCGTATCCACCATTATAAGTAATAGCAATAAATATCCAAGTAATATTATGTTTATAACCTAATTTTTGTAGCTTATAAATATCAGACCTTACAATATTTTCATCTGAAGGAATAAAAGATTTTATTAAAAATGTTTGCTTTTCCATAATAGTTAATTTAAAATTTTAGCACCCTCTTGTCTTATTTAATAAAAAGAACTCTAGTTTTTCATAAATAATTATGGACATCAATCTTAATATTAAATAAGAGTAGGGTCACGTAGTTAATAGAGCATATTGCTAATTCTATTATTTCAATTGCTTAACTACTTGCTGAGAACTCCCAATGGTTTACAATAGTATATCTCATACAACTATATCCATTCTATACATTACTGTATAGTTTCAATTAGGGTTTAGTTTATCTTAAATATGTTTCCAATTAATTCTTTGAATTATTCCAGCAATACAACTATAAGAAACATTATATATTTCTGCTAATTTTTGATATGATAACTTTTCTTCTACTCTTCTTTTTCTTATTTCTAAAACTTGTATCTCTGTTAATACAGAAAACCCATTTTTAGAACCTTTATTAGAAGCATACCCTGATTCATATCCATGTTTTACATTTTCTTCAAATGTTACCCATTCAAGATTATCTAATAAATTATTTTCTCTATTAGAATCTTTATGATTAACATACTGTTTATTTTCAGGATTTGGAATAAAAGCATTTGCAATTAATCTGTGCAATTGATAATTTTTAATTTTATCTTTTGTTAAATATAATTGAATACCTATATAACCATCTGGTCTTTTAAAAGATTTCTTAATTCTTTTTGTTGAAATTCTTCTTACTAACCCTTCAGAATTTATTTCATAATCTAAATCTTCTATTTGTTTCCACATATTATTAATAATTTATACAAAGATACAAATAAAAATGATTAGTATCAAGCAAAATAAAATAAATATTCCACCCATTATTTCTAATTAGGGTAAATATTGAGAACTCATTTGTGTTGTAAGTGGATTTCAGGCAATTCTAAAACCATGTTAACTTCTTCTACACTCCTTTCTCAAGGGAACAACACATCTAGGATTACTCCAATTAACATTCTCGGTCTATACACGAGACTTTGATACAATCTCATCTATTAATCATCCTGTCAATTCAAGATTAGTATCTTTATGTAAACCACACTCTCTCTTAACTCATCTGATATTCACAAGCCCTAATTTGTGTCGCCAGATTCAAACTGACCCCAGAGTGTGAATGTGTCTTAAGAGCTTTTGACACTTCTTTCGGATTTACAATGGTTCAATGTTTAGCCTTTTACTTTCACCCCCTGTATAGATAGTTACTCTATCAGATGCTAAAGGTCAGCCTTGACTATTAAGGGAGCCACCTGCAATATTTTTAAAAACACATAATCCATTTCCAAGTGGAATATTTTTGTTTCTATCATTCACTGTAATTACCAATGACCATGTAGCACTCAAAATATCTTACAATAAGTAACTCACTCTTGGCAGTGATTAAGTCGTCTCGATGTAGGTAAATGCTATAAAGGGGCGTGGTCACTTTCATGAACCAATTCTCACTTACTACTTATCTTCAGTTATGTGTTTAATTTTAATTAATTTGTTGTCTTATTTTCAAATAATCTTCTATTTTTAATTTAGAATTTAGTTTACCAATGAATATTTTTTTATAACCGTTTCCTTCATAGAAAAATCCGCGCTGAGGTATTGTCTCACATACTTCCAAATATAAATCACCATGTTTATATTTTTTAATACATGAAGTAAAATCTATTTTAGTTCTAAATTCTTCTTGTCTATCCTCGTCTACTATTAAAAATTGTTTTAATATTATTTTCATATATTAGGTATTTGCTTTAATGCTTCTTGTAATCCAATCTCGTAGGCTTCTTCATAAGTTTGGTTAAGTGTTAAATCAAACTGTATAATACAATCTTCCCATTCTTTTCTTTGTATTTGATAATAAAAAGTTTTTCCATCATATAAAACTAAAATGATAATATTATGTTTTTCCCTCAACCATTTAGAAAGTAGTGATTGCGTTGGTGCATAAGCAACTAATGTTAATATATTACCAAAACTATCTACACTTCCTACAGAATGACTATGATGTAACTTTATTTTTTTATACTGCTTATCGTCACTATTAGGAGTGTTAGCAAAACAAACATCTGTAAAAATGTTAAATCCTTTTTCTTTAGCAAGTTTTGCTGTTTCAAAACTAATTAATTGTTCTTGCATAAGTTAGATATTTTTTCTTCTACTTCGTATACTTCTTCTTGACTCAGACCCTCACAATAAAATCTACCCATACCAAATTTTGTTTTAATTTGATAGAATTTAAAATTAGGTCTTGTAATAAATACTTCAAATTTATTATCTAACCATTTAATAAAGTCTTCATTTGATATATCTAAACCATAAAATCTTGGTTCAATATATTTTTCATATTTTTTGTTAAATTCTTCTGCTGTCATTTTTATATTTAATTATTAAATCTACTAATTTACCAAAATAAATCAATATTAACATTATTGAAGGACATAGTAACAAATTAATAAGAAAGAAATCTATATTTACAAAATAAAAAAATCTTTTATTAATTGTCAATAAAAATATACTATCTATAATACATACCAATAAACCTATCAACATGGTTATACCATAATATATTGCACATATATTAGTTATTATTTTTTCCATGTTATTTATTTTTAAATTTTGTTAAAATCCAATTAACTTCTTGTTCAGTTTCTTTAGGTTCTAAACCTGCTTCTACGGTATCAGCTTTTTTAAAACCTGCTTCAAAAGCTTGTTTCATTAGTTCAAATGTTTGTTGTTTAGAATACGTTTGTTTTTGTTGGTATAAAGCTCCTGCGTAAAAGTCTTTATAAGAAAAGTCATCTAAATACTTTGAATATTCTTGAGCAGCTTGTTCTATTGTTTCGTCATACAATCCTGATTTTTCATCTTCTTGCATCATTTCTGAAAGTATTTGTTTTTGTTCTGGTTTTGGAATGATTATTTTATATAATTGACCACCGTTATTTAACCACTCATCAAATTCCCTGTCAGTTAGCCCTATATCATGTCCGTGAATATTTAATTCAACTTCTATCTCATCAGGAGTTTTTTCATCAACATTAATAAACTCACAAGTAGGATTCTTAACAAACCATTCTAAAAACTCATCGTCAATAGCTTGTACACCATCTTTAATTAAGTCTTGGTCTGTTGTTAAAATGATTTTTTTATAAAAATGTCTATTACTTGGATTTTTAAATTGTAGAATACAATTAAGATGTTTACAATATACCCAATCTCCATCTTTAATTTCTTCATCAGAAATAATGTAAATATGTTGATTTCCTCCTAATTCTGTATTAAAATAATCTTTTGAAAATAATAATTTACTGTCTGATTTTCTTATTGTTAATTTACTTCCTTTATCTGTTGGTATTAAATATATATTTTTCATGGTTAATACTTTTCTAATATGTATGACTTGTGATAATCTCCAAAAGCTGTTTTTACAATATAACCTTTTCTTATAAATTGTTGTGACTCTTCCCAGCTACTTGTTTTCACTACAGAAATAGGTCTTGCTGGTTTTACAATAAATAAATTATTTGTCTTTGTTCCCATTGATAAAATAATCATCATACAGATTCCTAATAGGAATGATAAAATGTTTGTTTTCATAATTAATCTAAATATTTATACTTTGTTTTCATTACCGCAAATATTTCTTTTACTTTTAAAGTATGATAATAGTCTATACTTGATTCTTTTAATTTAATAAACTCATTTTCGCAAATTAGTAGCAATTCTTCTTTAGTTTTTGCATTTTCTACTAGTGTTTCAACTTCTTTAGAATATTTAGAAAATAATAATTGTTTTCTGAACATTGAAACATATAATGAAAACATTATACCTCCTATAAAAAATCCTAAAAATAAATTAAGGTGGAATATTTTTAGCAACTCTAAATCGTGTTCTCCTATATAATTAAGAAGAGTCCATATTACAAACCCAAAAATAGTAGATATTATCCATCCTATAAAAAATACAATCCAATAAGGTGCTTTTTCAAATATATATTCTGTAAATTTTTTCATGATTGTTTATTTTTGAATTGTTTAATAAGTAATTCAACACTTGTTGGTGACTTTTATCTCAATTCTATTTTCTTAAATGTACCATCTAAATAATGAACAAAGCATTTATCTCTGAAAAAACTTTTTTGTGTATTTTCTAAAGGTGTACCATAAATTGACGGAACATCTGAACCATCGCTTTCATCTACTCTATACCATCTATCACCACAACAAGGACAATCGCTACCATTATAACATCCATCAAAATACAATCCTATGTCTTCTGCTCTATTATTGGCATCATCAGCATTTAATGCTTCAATAATTACATATTCACAAATTCCATCTTCTTCAGAATTTGAAAATGAGCCACCAGAATTATTTTGTCTGAATTCATAAAATTTTGTGTTTATTGTACGTTCCATTTTATTAAGTTTTAATTTGACAAACCTTATTTAATTTTTTATAGATTAATAATATTACTGTAATAAGTAAAAAAGGAATTATAAAGTCTATACTTGTTTCAGGATTAATTCCTTCACAACCACAACCGTCTCCTACACTATGTCCATTACCTCCTACTGAAATTGAAGTAAAATGACCGTGACAATTATTTCCGTGATCAGGTCTCGGAGGTGCGGATTCTTCTTCGTAAATATAAATATCGCTCATAATTATCTATCTAAATACTTTTTATATAAATCAATTATTATTTTAATAGCTTCTATTCTAGCGTTGTCATAGTTTTCAAAACGTAATGAACTATACCATCTGTTATTAACAGAGTCTATTAAATCTACGTCATTATATTCTCTATCGTTTGAATCTTGTATAGTAATACTCCAATAATAATGTATAGTTGTGTCTGTAACTTCAATACATGCGTTATATCCCCTTTCTCTGAACCAATCAAAAGCTTGTTGCCAAAGAGGTGCTGAAACTCTATTATCAGTAGGATTAATATATAATGTGTTAGATTGAGTTCCATCAATACTAAATTTTGAAGAAAAAAGCCTTACAGTGTCTGTCACACTAAAATTATTTTCATCAAACCCTGACCATATAGCAAAACATGGCTCATTAAAACCTAATTTTTTAAGTTCTAATGCTAATTCATATGGTATAAATTGTTCTTTCATAATATTTTGAGTGTGGAGTTAATCTATTCTATCTTTGATAGGAAGAATTTTTCTATTTATATTTATTGTATTAAATTTGGTGCCTAACTTTTTATTAGTAGGAATATTTATTATTTTAGGAAGTAATTCATTTTTATACACTAATGTATGAAAATGTACGTTAGAAAATCCTAACACGTCTACTCCTAACCAAAAACCTATTGTTTTTATCATAATTCAATTTTTACAATGTATGCTAATATTTTATTATATTGATCTTTTGTTAAATAAGGTCTAAACTTATATTATTTTCTAGATATATTCATATACCTAAATATTTATAAAGTGTTTCTAAGGGTAAATACCAAATATCATAATAATCATTATTACCATAGTATCCTCCTTCTCCTCTTTCTAAATGTGTTATTAATTTTTCAATATCTTTATATTGTAAATATGAAATTTGTGGACAAACTTCTTTTAAAGCTTTATCAAAAACTTCCCATTCTGGTCTGTCATCATTACTGTAATATTCTGCTTCGTTTCCCCAACAATTTCCACCAGAATACCCATGTGAATTGTGTCTTTGATATATAACATGTTCTTTTACATGCTCTACACCGAAAGGTTCTTTATATATTCCTTGATCCCATGGATATTCTAAAGATTTGTTTATTTTTTGAATATCTTTTTCTGTTAATCGTTTCATATTATTTAATGTTTTCTAAAGGATATGCATTTAAAATAGAATCTTTATTTATATTAACTCCTACACCATCATCTACCATAACATCCGTATAATCAAATATTTCTTTTGTATTTAAATCTATATATTCTTCATAAGCTTTTTCACTAGCTTGTTTTAACGCTTCTTCAACATGCATCTTTGCAAACTCTATTAAATCTTGTTCAATAAAATATAATTTAACTTCATCTTTTAAAGAGGTGTAACTTACATTTTTACTATTTTTTAAAAATTCTTCTGCTGTCATAATTATTTTTTACGTTTTAATATATGATAAATAGCTGTAAGCATTAAAGCACAATAAATTAGTAAAACATTTTGAATAAATTCATTCATAACTATATTTTTATTTGTTATTATTAATAGTATTGAAAACAAATGTAATATAATCAAGTAATTCTACTTCAGTGTAATTATCATAATTCCACCAGCTTTCATCTTTACCTTCTTTGGTTATATGTTCTACATATCTTTTGTAACGAATCGTTATGATTGATCCATTTATAGAATAATCTTCTACTTTATATTTTTCATCTCCTTTTTCAGAGTTAAAATATAATTCTATTAATTCAAATGTTACCATTATTTTTCTTCTACTAGAATTTTCTTAAACGTGGAATCAGTTTTAATCTTATTTATAAGTTCTTCAGAAGACATTTTCTTAGCTTCTTCAATAACTTTTTCTTTTTGTTCGTTAATTCCTAATTCTACTTCGTTTTCTTTAGCCATATTTTTCAATTCCGTCAAAACAAAATTGGTCATTTCATGTGGAATTTTTTTAGCCGTAGAATCAGTAGTTAAGAAATTTAATGTACCTCCGCCAGCTACAATAAGTAATGAATCTCTTTTAGATGGTGTTAAAATAAACAAAGACCAAAATAAAAAAGTTAAAGGATAAGACCACCAAATCCATTTTTTTGCAGCAATAGAGTCTTTTAAATAATCCTCACTTCCTTTCTCTAAATAGTTTGCTTTAGAGACTATATTAACTATTGTTGCAAACAGTGCAATTATAGTAAATATTGTAATACCTACTTTAAATAAAGATTTCATATTATCAGCAACTACTAGCCAATAAAATAATGATGTATAATCCATTTTTATATTTTTTAATTGTTATTTTTAATTACCCTAAATGGTATCTACTACCAATATTCATCAGAGCCTCTTGCTTATCCCAATTTGGATTATCATATAGAGATAATAATAAGAATATTCTTCCGTTGGGGTCTAAAGTATGTCTTACTGCGTCATATCCTTTTTCAGAAATTCTACTATAAAAATATTTATCGTTTCTCTCATCCCAATTTTCAAAAAATGCTTCTGGTAACATTCCATATTTTTCTGCTTCCTTGGTATGTTTTGCAATATCATATTCAATTCTTTCTTTTTCCGACATACCTATTGTTTCTTCCCAATAATTATGGTAAGAATTTTCTATCCAATCTAGATAAGTTTCTACTATCATATCATCTGCATCTTTTAAAGCGACTACCTCATAATATTCAGTAAGATAATCTGGATGAATACTTGATACCATTTGTTGTACTGAGTTTAAAGTATCTCCGTTTAGTACAAATAACTCTGAGCTACTGTTTGTAATAATATCTATTGTATTATCTACAAATATTGTGAATAATGTTTTTTTCATTAGTAATCTGTGTCTATTAATTCAAATCCTATTTTAATTAACGTGTTTTCAATTTCACGTATGTATTCATGGTCTCTATCTATTACAAAAGAATACCAATTTGTTTGAGAAAACAATGCTTCTATTTCCTCATGTTTTTCTTCTGGAAAATTATTTAGAAAATTTGTTTTTTCATAATCTACTTCCCATTCTTCCTTCTCTTTTAAAATTCTTTCACCCAATTCTATATTATAATCATATATACCTTCGAGTGCTTTTTCTAACATTTTTATTATAACTTCTTTTTGTTTTGTGGATTTAATCACAAACAATTCGGAAGATGAATTTGTTATTAAGTCAATAGTATTATCTATTCTTAAAATAAATACTAGGTTTTTCATTTTTTGTAATTTATACAATAAATATTATTTAAAATTTAAGTCATAAGACGAATGTCTTAGATGCATAAAACTATCATCAAATATTCTATAACCAGAATAGATTTCAGGTTCATAAACATCTATATCTAATTCTACCTCGTTATTTTGTAAATAAGGATAAAATAACGCACCAAAGGCAAATTGTTGTGAATTAACTGTATTAATCCATTCAAAAGTTTTTTTCCAAACTTCTTCTGTTTCTATTTGTTTTGCTCTACCTACTGCTTGATAAGGAAGAACTACAATGTATTCTAATACGTCTGAATACTTATCATACATTTTTTGTAAATCTACCAAAGATTTTTCATCTCCAATTATTACATGACAATTAAGTCTAGTGTTGATTGTGGATAATGTTTCTACAGCTTTATAAAAAACTTTTTCAATATGCGGATGAAAACTTACAGCTACACCGCCACAATACTCTTCTGTTGCTTGTAGAATTTCCTCAGATAGATGCATTCCGTTAGTAGTGTAATTAGGCATTATACCTACTTCTTTTACTGTTTTTACAAATTCTTTGAATTGCGGATGAAGTGTTGGTTCCCCTGCGCCTCCTATAGCTATTTGGAAAGGTTTGTCGTTCTCATCTCTTACTCCCCATACCTTGTGTACCTTTTCAATAATATCTGTGAAATTTGAGCCTGTTTTGAGTGCGTTAGTATAACAATAAGAACAATTCGCTAAACACTTCGAATTAATAGCTACATCTTCTATTTCTGCAAACTTTGGTGTGGTAATAGGTTTTGAATTATCAATACGTTGTCTAATTGTTTTACCGTTGAAAAATACAGCTCTATAATTTGCTGATATATCTGTTCTAATTTTCATTATTTAATAAATTTATAGACATATACATTTTCTAATTTTGGAATTTTATTTTGATTTCCTTTTTTTAGGGATTGTAAATATTCCATCATTTTAGTTTCTGCATTTTCTATAGTTAAATATCTATTTACCTCTTGTTTTTCTCTACCACAACAATCGCAACGATAATCAGTTCCTTCTACTCTAATATCTATTGGAAAATCAAAACCTCTAATAATTAAATCTTCACAAACATCTGAATAAAAAGAACATTTATTTAATATTTCTTTTATATATTTGGAATATAATAAATTTATACAATAGTTATAATTTTTATTAGAATAATCTTGAATTGTGGTTAATAAATCATCTCCAGTCAAAACCAAATGATCAAAACTATAGTCTGCTATCTCTGATAATATTGAACTTATTGATTGATCATTATACCATCTACCGTCTAGTTTACAATGATAAGATTTTTTTTCTTTTAATAGTAAACCTTTTCTTAAAGATTTTAATTGTCCGAAATAACTTTCTCTAGTCAATTCTCCGTTATGATACGCTATTGCTATTAAAAATAATGCTTTAGCTTCTAAATCGTCAAAATATCTTAACACTTCTGTTTTAAAACTTAATTCATTCATTTTAAGATTATTTTATCTTTATATCTATTAATTTTTAAGAAATGCTTCTACATTATAAGGGTAATATATACTACCTTTGTCAGTTACAATCATTTGATATACTGCATTTGATGTATATTTCATAGTCCCGTAATTATCTGATAACCAAATATATAATGATGAATATTCAAAAGATACATTTGTATAATGTTTGTTTGTTATATCATTATAAAATTTCCAATTACTTTCTTTATTTATTTGATCATTTACAAACGAATGACTATCTTCAATAAAACCGTTTTTAAAAAGAAATATTTCCGAATTATTTTTTATAAGATGATTGTGTATTTCTACCATTCCAAACAGCGCTTGAGCAATATATGGAGTTAATTTTACAATTCTTTCCTTTCTTTTGTCGATCTGTGTTGAATGAAAAGCATTTACTTCTTTTGTTCTTTGTTCTAAAAAAGAAGATAAATCTATTTTTTCTACAGCTATAATTTTATTCATAATTATTTATTTTTGTTCGTTATACCAATTAACAAATTCTACACAGCAATTAAATGTAGCTTCGATATTAGAGCTTGAAATAATTTCTCCATTGACTTCTTCATTCTTAAAAGTCATACAAATTACTTTATCATCTTCGTCTTGTATATAAGTTCCGTTTGGATTTATAAGAACTCCGTAAGATTGCATACTGTGTATTTTTTCTACTACTTCCATTAACCAATTCCAATCTGAATGGAATTCTAATTCAAAATCTTGTAATTTACAACTAAATTGTTCATCACCAAAAGCCTGAGGTTCTACTAATTTTAAAAAAGGTGTTTCAAAAGTTTCTGATAAATCATCAAATTCCCAATTTAAAAACTCGGCAATTAATCTATTATTTTCTACTATATTTTTCATGTTAAATTTTATTTAAATAAAGTACAACGTTTGATAACTTTGAATAAAAATCATAATCTCTTTCTAATAACCTAGAAAGTATTATATTTATATCTTTTTTTGTTGGAGAATAATCATTACACAATTCTACAGGTAAATCTTCAAAGGCGTCACCATAATATGTAACATTTAATTCTCTATTAATACATTCTAGATATATTTTATCATATCTTTTTTTAAGATAAAATAACTTATCATAGAAGAATTTAACATGTCCTGTACCTAAAGTAAATTTTTCAGGTATGTTTTTAACTACGGCTTTACCAGATTTTATTGTATTTGGTATACGTTTTATTTCTCTATGCTCAGCTAATAAATGTGCTTTACTTAAAAATATAGGATTTATACCTAAATTAATTCTTGTCATTTACATTTTTTATAAAATCTTTATTTAAAAAGCTATTTGCAAATTTTACATTAGATTCTCTTTCTAAAGAACTATTTTCTAAAATATCCTTACATATCTCTATTGCAGCTTTGATATATGAATCATGAGTATTTTCATCAAACATTGTTATAATAGAGTAATCACATATAGGATAATAAGGTTTATACTTATTGGTATCAGGTGTTATAAAATCTTCATTAAATAAATCCTCTATAAATAATTCTATTTCTTTTTGTGTTTTACCTAATTTTACTAATGCTTTTACTAATGAGTCTTTTTTATCTTTTTCTCTTTTTTCATAGAAAAGGATAGCTTCTGCATGCTGAAAATCTAATATTTCTTTAACCTCTTCGTCCTCTAAAATGAAATCTACTACTTCTTGAATATGTTTTGGAAAAGTTGCGTTCTCCCAATTGAAATATAATTCCATATTCATATCGGCACCACCTGCTTCTTCAAATACAAAACCATTTTTATAACCGTAACCGTTTCCGATAGTACATAATAAATGATCTACCACTGATTTTCTATCTGGATATAACGATTTATAGCGATAATTCTCATCTGTTTTTATTTCTACCCAATCATCTATTGTTTTGTTAAGTTTACCCATCTTTTTATCTAATTCAGTAATATTTTTACCATTTAAAATTAGATTTTTAAAGTTATCAAAATTTAATGGAATTTTCTCTTCCATTGTTATGTGCATGCCCCATGCGTCATATACTAAGTTGTATTGTTCAGGTGTACCTACATCACAAATTTCAAGTTTATATTTAGGATTTTCATCACACTGATTATCTTTTCTTAATTTACCTTCATAACCATATGCAAATCTTCCTGCATACCATAATCTATTATAGATATGACCTAGTTTTCCTAGCGCGGGGATGTTTTCTGGTTGTGTAAGATAGTCTAAATTAACAGATATTACTTCTAATAGTTTATCTATTATTCTTTCTTCAAATTTCTGTTCTTGCATGTGATTATAAATTATTTTGATTGTGGAATATTTATTTGTTCCCTGAGACTGATTCGAACAGGTCAGATTAATAATGCTATACCATTTATAGCGTATCAGGGAGCCTCTTATTTAACCTATATAACAAGAAAGGCAACTAACTAAAAATATATTAACTATTGACTTGTTAACGGAAATTTTAACAATACTCCAGATTGCCAATAACCGTCATGCTCGTAATCAAATTTTTCATATTTTGTTATTATTTGAAAAAAACTTACGGGTTTTATTACTATACCTATATTATAAGGTATATAGTACCTGTCTGAATTTTTCTCAAGTACAAAATCAAGATTTGTTCTATTTCCAAATCCAAATCCTGTAGTAATATCAATGTGTTTTGTAATCCAGAAATAACCTTGGAAATTTATATCAAAGTATTCTGTTCTATTGTTATCTATACCATATCTAAATGATATTCCAAACGTTCCTCTTCTCCAACCTATTTCTGTTTGATTTAACTCTAAATCGTTGGAAACAGATATGGGTATTATTCCCAACTGTATTTCATGAGAAGAATTTTCTTTTTTATAACCTTTAAAGTATCTTGTGTACTGTGCACTGAGTGTGGAATATACAAATAGTGTTATAAATATAAATAATAGTTTTTTCATTTTAATATATTGTTAATTAATTTTTAATTTCTTACAATTCTTACAATTATATCACGGGGATCAATATTATTTATAGTACACATATCATTTATATTTCCACCACATTCAGATAGTAATGAGACTGCGTCTTTGTCTGATAATGATTTTTCTATATCATTAATAGTTAGTGAGGTATAAAAATCTATTGATATGAAATCTTCAACAGTTACAACGTCATTCAAATTATTACTTAATTTCTTAAATATTACATTTTCAAAAAAATTGAACATATCATCGTCATAATAAAATTCTTCTATTATATCTTTTACTCTTTTTAGATACTTTTCTTTTGAAATATAAAAAGTGTATTTCATTGTTATATTGGTATTAATTGTTCGAAATAAACGTCTATATTATTATTTTTCATATAATCTTCTATCACAATAAGAATACTATCACCTATATTACATTTTGTTTTAAATAATAAATTTAAGTCATTATCATAAACATATAGGTGATAGTTAATAACTTTGTAATAAATATTCATTTTATTATCAAGTGTTATAATCTTCTTGTGCTTTCAACCAATCTGTTTCTAGATCTTTTTCCAAATCATGTAATGTACCTAAATTTCTATACGGAGATAAAGAATAGGTATCATTAACAGAGCAAACATTTGTATATAATCTATACACTAAGGTATTTCTTAAATGCTCATCTTGTACTTTTTTAAGTTCAGATTGAATATCCGCTACTATTTTTTTGAACTCATTGTACTCTTTTAAACTAGTAATATCTATATCTAATAACATTTCTATAGAATATTCAAGCTCATCTTCCAAAGTTTCTAACTGTGTTATTGACTTACCTTCTTCGAAAATTGATGGTGTAGTCTTTGTTTTTTTTTCTTCTTTATTCCTTGTCGCATCTTTTTTTAGCGTTGGGGTAGCAGTGGACTGTACATTTTGATTACTAGTGTTAGAAGAATTTGAATACCCACACGTATATCCAGACGTAACTGTTTTCGCAACAGGTTTGTTATATGTAGTAGTAGTTATATCCATGTAATAAAACTTATTATTGGTAAGTTTTAATAACTCCATAGCAAACTTTTCACTATTATCATATCTTAAAACATGTAATATCTCATCATTGGTATGCTCGTTGTTATACCCACATGAAATATTTACTCCTTGTGTAAAATGTCTCTGTATTAATGCTCCAACATCAGTAGATACCGTATTTGTCCAATGGAAATTATACTTACATAATAATTTCTCAAATTCTTTTTTAGTATCGTATGTAACAGTGGCATGACCATTAGTAAACTGAGAAATATCATAATATCCTCTTCTGTCTAACTGTAAGAAAAATCCTACGTCATTAAAGAAATCTTCTTCGGACGCTCTAGTTCCTAATAATCCTACTTCTTCATCCAGCGGGAAGAAACATTTGATATTATCAAACTTTTTTAACGCTTGAAGTGCAAAATAAACACCTACTTTATCGTCGTGACCTAAACCAATTTGTTTTCCGTCAACATTATTAATACCAACAATATAATTATTGATTACTAATATACTGAAATCATCAGTAATTACTTTCTGATTAATATCTAAATGCGCTACTACACAGTTATAATATCTTTGTTCAGAAGTGTTTTTAGTTACGTATAGATTACCATAATCGTCTATTTCAGTAGTTACTCCTGGAAATTCTACAGTTATGTATGCTTCCAACCAATCTCTAAATTCTAGTTGCTTTCTAGATTTAGAATGACTTCTAAAACTTAGAAGTTTTTTATAAAATTTTATATTCATTTGGATATTTTATTATTTTAAACAATGTCCTCCGTTGATTGAAGAATATACTAGATTTTCTACTGTAGTGCTTCTACCAGCATGTTGACCGAAATCTATTCTGACAGCATAATTATTGTGGATATACTCATTTGTGATAACATCTAAAACCATGTTATTTCTTTCACACTTACCGTTTGTATTTGTAAAGGTATAGGTAATTTTATTATCATGATAATTAGTTAACTTATTATCTCTACCGTATGTTAAGGTATCTAAATAAGGATAAATTCTTATTTTTTCTAACTTTTTACTAAGTGTTACAGTTACAGTTTGTGTAAAAGAACCTTTTTTAACATTATAAAACTGGGTTTTATTAGTATAAGTATTGTCTTTTTTTCTAGTAAGACCTTTTGTATCTACCCATCTATTATACCAAGCTAATGTTGCTTCATCTTTGTAATAAACTCTATCGTTATATACAAGACCTTCATCAGTAGTTACCTCTAGGAATCTACCTACTTGCTCCTTATCTCTGAATATTACACCTAATCTGAATTTTTTATCCGTGTAAAGTTCAAAGAAATTTTCTGCTTTTCTATCCATACAAGATGTTGTAGCCCATTCTCTTGTATTTAGTTTTGAGTAGTTTTCTGCAATTTTTTTACCTCTGAAGTATTTAATAACATAAGGATCTTTATATGCTAATAAAGTATCTACGAATTTTTTAATATCGTATTCACTCATAAATCCTTTTAAAGCAGCAGTAAAAAACTTGTGAGGTTTTGTAGTTTGGAAGTTTTTTTCAGTAATTACATTTTTATCTAATACTAGATTTTTCTTTTTAGGCAAAAATTTAATAACCTTTTCAGTTAAATCTAGTGAAATAAACTGCATTCCTGTATTATTTTCTTCACGAGAAAGATAATCATGTACATTTTGATCTACCGATTTGATGATAGAATTAAAAGACTTACTTATAATGAATCTTTTATCTAACACTGCCGTTAAAGTTTCCTCACTGTAGTTTCTTACAGTTTTTATAGTGTCTTTGAAGATTCTTGTTTCTATATTAATATTGTATAAATCATTTAAATTATTACCAAAACCATTAAAAGTAAGTTTGTTTAATGAAGTTGAAACAATTATTCCTCTATAATGCAATGAAGGTAAATAATTTTTAGGATGACCTTTACCTTTTATTGATTTTATAATATTGGCTCTTTCCTTTTCAGTAATAGTTTTTGAGTCCAATATTCCTTTAAAGTAAGACTCTACTTCATCAAAATTTACAGGAAAAAAGTCTGTATTCAATGTTAAAAGCGAGTTACTTGAAAAAGTAATACCATGAGAAGTTAAATGCATTGCTTTACCAAATTCACCGTCACAATATAAATCTTCTCCACCATTGAGTGTGGAATATATTTTTATTCTTTCAATGTAAATATCTTTTTCATTCTCATACATTTCAGTACAAAGTATATCCTCATCATATACATATGATCTGTTGAAAATACTTTTTTCAAAGTTGAAATTTTGAGGAACAGATCCAGATATGGCACTGTTTAATAAATACACTCTTTCATCTTGTACAAATACTAAAGCAGGTTCTTTGTACTTTTCGAAATCATTTTGTAAAAAAAACGAAGTATCTTCCCCATTTAACATGGAAATATAAACTAACTCTCCGTTAAGATTCATTAATTCTTCTTTTGATAAGATTTTTCTTGTCATAATATAATAAATTTAGTTAATTAATTGTAACCTGTAGAGGATTCGAACCTCTGTTTACACACCGCAGCGCATTGTCCTAACCACTAGACGAACAGGTCAAGTATAAAATCCCACTCAATATAAGTGGGATTTTTTATTATTATTTACTAACAAAGTACACGTTTCCGTCTGTATCAGTAAACACAGAACCTACTTTTGTACCAGAAGCTACTTCTGTTAAAGTTTTAGTTCTAAGATTTAAATCGGCAGGTACTTCAGATCCGTTAACAGAAGATACTTTATATCCATCATAAGGATGTGAAATATACAATCCTGCGGCAGCAAAATATGCTCTTTGTTCGTCAGAAAGTTCTACTGAAGCTCTGTCTACATATTCTTGCGGAACAACGAAGTCTTCGTTATCGGCTTTGTCATAGTTATCTTGTAAGATTTTTTTGATGACGTCTTCGATTTCTCTACATTTAGTTTCGTTAAAAACTTCTAGTAAAGAAGCTCTATTTGTCACAAATTTACCTTCTCTAGCAGAAATAACTTCTTTTTCCATTGTTGCTAAAGTAAGAGTATCTTGGTCTGCACAAGCTGTACAAGGAACCATCACGTCGTCTTTTAATTTGATGGCTTGACCGTCTTTAAGACTGATTACTTTCGCACCTGCTTTTTTCCAAGCAAAACCTAAAGCGATTGCTAATTTTTGGAATTTTACTGCGTCTTTTTTTGTTTTTGGAGTGAAAACTCCTGATAAAGCTGTTTTTTTCATGATAAAAAAATTAATAAAGGTTGAATAATTATTTAAATTTCTTGTTAAACCAATCTAACTTATCTATAAATACTTTTACATTAGATTGGTTGATTTTTCCACCGTTAAATACTTCGACCATTTGGTCGATTGTTAATGTTGGATAATGTTTGTCAAATTTTGAATCTTTGTGTGACCATCCTAACTTTAGAATCCAATTTAATATAGCTTCTTTTTTATAGTCAGAATAATCTGATACTAGTCCAGAACCATCTCTTTTAGAGATTTTTTTACCTGTCTTACCGTCTAATAATAATCCTGCATGTATTAACTCAGGAAACTGTTTAGTGCTTTTTAAAGCGTCAGCAATTTTATACCATAGTATTTTTTGTTTTTGTGCGTTTGAAATATGGTCAACTCCTCTTATAATATGTGTAATATCGTAGTCAAAATCATCTACTACTGTTGCAAAATTATATAAAGGAAAACCATTACTTCTGATTAATCCCATAGTGTATCCATCCATTTGTATAGAAATACTACCATCACTTTCTAAGGTACCTATCAATCTAGCAATTTCATTGTATCTGTCTAATCTGTCAGATTGTTGAAACGTTAAATCATGTTGTAACTTAAAATCACTCATTTGAGTGTGGATATAATCTATTAAAGATTGGTCTCCTCTTTCTTGGTCTGTATCATCTATTCTTAAGATAAATTCACCGTCATTTGCTTTTGCAAATAAATAATTTAATAAAGCAGTTCTCAATGTACCGATGTGAAAAAAGCCTGTCGGCGAGGGTGCTACTCTAGTTCTTACTTTAGTACTCATATATTAAATAATGTTAGTCTTTTAAAAATGGGGAGATGTCGTTCTCCCCGAACGGAACTATGCCACTGCTCTAGCAGTAGCGAAGTTCATTTTTACAACGTTTCCGTTTACTTATGAATTAACTCTCGTTAGTACCTCTGTTTACAGTCGAAACCAGTCATCCCCATTTTTATCAGACCATGCTCTGATGAACTTCTAGGGAATTTAACTGACAATCACTCATGTGATAACGTAGTGGAGATGGAGGGATTCGAACCCTCGTCCTGCAAAGTTGCTTACTAAGTCAACAAGTCAATCTGTGGTGCCAATAGGGTTCGAACCTATGCTTTCATGACCGTCGTCACAGCTCTACCTACTGAGCTATGGCACCTACCATTATTATTTATTATTTTGATAAATAAGGTATTCTTTTATTTGTTCTATATCTGATTTTGAAAGTACTGCTCCTGAATTAAGAGTTATCGAAGTCATACTTCTATTTTTATCAGATATAAACCATTCTAAAGGCAACTCTGCACAACCATAAGATATATGGCTATTTTTATGATACTTGCCTTCATATTTATTTATTATAGGTAATTTTGGTTCTTTGAAATAAACTTCATCAAACCATTTATCTAATATCTTGGATTTTTCTAATATCTTCAAAGTTTGTGTCATTGTGGAATCTATTACGTCTTCCGCATTAAAATCTCCATATACATAAAACACTAATTGATTAATGACATCAACGTATTTGAAATACTCTTTTTTTAGTTTATAACCTATTATTTTTTGTCCACAAATGTCATTTATAATCAACTCTTTTATTCTGACTTTTGGTAAAGACGTAAATGCTTCTCTTACCCACATTCCTTTATATGAAGAACTGGTGTCACATCTATAATATCCGCTTGATAAAATAGGTTTAGAATTAAGCTGATTACATTCTTGAAAGAATGATTGTAAGTATACTTTATCTTCAGGATGGTTAATCAAAGCAATCTTACCATCTAACCAATCTTGTTTAGTATATTTTTTATTACTCATTATCATACTTTTTAATTCTGTTAATGTTATTTTTTTATAACCTTTACTTATATATGAGCTTACAACCTTTTTGTTATCTATATAAGGGTAATGTAAATAATCACGAATTTGTCCTCTTTCTATGCAAACTCCTTTACCTTTATAAATCTTATTATATAATTCTGAAAATAGTTTATTAACTTCTTCAAAATTTGAAATATTACGTTCTACACAGTATTTATTCATTTGAGTGTGGAGTTAATGTTTTAGTGGTCTCGGTGGGGCTCGAACCCACGACTTCCTGATTATGAGTCAGGTACTCTAACCGACTGAGTTACAAGACCTTATAAGCACAGATAACTGTGCTTATTTGTTTATTTGATGTATTCGTGTTGCTCTTCTAAGAATGCGATAGTATCCTTATGATCTTTAAGAGCTTTTTCAGCAGCAGTTAAATTATTTTTTGCAGCAACTAAACTTTGAACATACTGATTTCTATTAGAAATAGTTCGAGCGTTGTTGATTCTAGCATTATCTAATGCTTCTTGAGCTGATTCTACTGCGTCTTCCAATGCAATTGTATCACCTGTAAGACTAGCGATATGTGCTTTGAAAGCAGAATCTGCTTGTTTTTGAATTTTTTTAGCTACGGTTGACGCATCTTCTCCTTTTAATTTTGCTTCTACTGCTTGTACGAAATTTTTTGAATTTTTCATTTTTTTTTGATTTTAAAGTTAATATTAATTTAATTTTGTTTTTACTGATTCTATACTTTTTGGTAATGGTAATATTTTACTATCTTCTACATTTAAAATATAAACAGGTGTCAATTCTACTACACTAGAAACAAATTCTGTTTCTTCTGATGCAGTCATAACATATTTGACTGTATCTGTTGAAGAGACACTTTTATCCTTCAAAACGTATTTTTTGAACTGTTCAAAAGTAATTTCAGTATAGTCATTATCTTCATATCCAATCCATGTAGATCTTTGATAATTTCCATTTTTAAAATGTGGTGTATGTTCATAGGAATATTTGTCTTCAATTTTCCAATGATTATCTTTTAAATCTACTACAAATTTATTAAGAACATCCTTTTCTTCATTTGTTTTTGGTTTAGTATACCATTTTTCAGGTAAAACAAATTCTGATTTTTGTTTTCTTTTTTCAGGAAATTTTACATAATATACATTTTCAAGAAAATCTTCAAATGATACTTCTATAGCGTTATTTATGAAAGCATGAGTACCACAACCGTGTATTCCTTTACAAGATAGTACACCGTCATAACCTATATAAGGATATGTTTCCCACCACTTAGGACTCTCCTTACTAATATGACCTGCATAATCTAATAGTTCTGGTTGTTTATTGTTTTTTACAAACCAATATTTAGGAAAGTCTTTAGTCTCTTTCATGTCTTCTGGTAAAAATTGTTCGATTTCTGAATAAGAAACTTCTGTAATTTGCTGTGCACTATTTATATCAAAACTACCTGTTTCATTATAAGAATCACAGTGCCTGATCCAAGGTTTCATTTTCATAGAAGTATTAATAATGCTATCAAATTTACCATAATGAAAAGAGCCATGATTTTTTTGATACCATTTATACCATTTTCCTTTTTCAAATTTAGGAGTTGTAATTTTATCTGGATGATTTTCAGGTAAATATTGTTGAATATCTTCTACTGATAACTCTTTAATATCAGTGATTGAATCAAAATCAAAACAGTTTGCATTTACCCATCTACCACCATTAATATCATAATGACCTTCCTTTAAACTTACTTTACCTGGCTTATAATACCCAATAAATTTAAAAACATGCTTAAATTTAAGACTCAAAGTAACTTCATACCATACATTATCTTTAAGTTTTAAATCTTTTTTAAACCTATCAGGATGTCCTTTAAGAAGATATTTTCTAACTTCTTCTAAAGGTACTTCTTCATCTGTAACATACTCATTATCATAACTATTAATTTGATATTCATGTTCATTATCAGAAGGATAAATGTACTCTGAATAATGGATAATATCTTCACTATCTCTATCACTTCTTAAATAATACCCTTTTCCCTTTTTATAATGATACCACTTATCTTTTTTAAATCGAAGAACTTTTTCTTCTTTTTCTTTTAATACATAACTATTTTCATTAAAATACCAGCCTTCATACACGAATGATTGTTTGCTATCACATTTACTATTATATTTATCAGGAATATCTTTCCCGAGATATTCATCCATTTCTCCTTCATCATTCCATTTATTTGGAGTTTCTAATTTATAATTCCATAATCCCTCCGCTTTAAATTCCTCTTCGGTTTTAAATCTATATTTAGCCATTGTATTATTGTTTATATTAATAATTAATTTTAAAATTGGCTAAGAATTTTTCTATAATATCCTAGCCAATTTACATGATTGACTTTATAAAAGTTTTAGCACCCTCTTGTCTTATATTGACTTGCACGGTATCCACATTTCTGTTTCGTGTCTTTGGAAGTTTATAAGAGTAGGGTCACGTAGTTAAGTACTAAGATTTCAACGTATAGGTTCTTCCTATCATAGTTCTTTCTGTTACACATCGTTTAACTACTTGCTGAGAAGTACATTTCTGTACCTGCGTCCTCACGGATAGCAGCTCATTTGTGTTGTGAGATAGCTGATAAGCACTTGTCATATCTATTCTCTAAAAAGGGAAATTAATCACCTTATTTTATAACTATTCCTTTCTCAAGGGAACAACACATCTAGGATTACTCCAAAAATTAGTGGAGTGTACCTCTCCCATTTGCTTTAATTTTTTGCACTAAAATTTATCCTGTCAATTCAGGATTAGTATCTTTATGTAATCAATGTCTAAATTTGATTTAAAGTAGGCTAGCCCCACTACGTTTTCTCTTGATTACAAAGGTTCAATGTTTAGCCTTATTATTATAAACTGTGTGGCTCTTCAGTTATCTGCTCTTTTACTGAGATTTAAGTTGTTGGTGCAGACTTCACACCACATACATAGTTTATTGAGTGTGGAGTATTAACATCCACAATTGTTTTCTTCTATCACTGTAGAAGATTCTACAAAAGTAGTTTTTTTGTATATAAAAGGAACTATAGATTTTTCTTTAATATATTTAAACCTTCTATATACGTCTACTTTTGGTATCATTTTGAAATCATCATCTTCTACTACTTTATACTTTTTGAAAGCATCTTCCGTATCGATGTTAGTTTCTAATTCTTTTTCTACGATTACTGTTTCTTGTGGAGAGATATTCCAAGCAAGGGTTGAAAAACCTAAAACAATAAATAATATTAGCAATGCTATTTTTTTCATAACTTTATATTTTTCCTTGTCCTTCTCTTAATACGTCTTTAATATTTATATCATTTAAATATTCTTTTGATTTAAATATCCCGTTATAAAAAACTGTTATTACTATTAACAATACTACATTGATAATAAGGTAAAAAAACATAATTCCAATACTTAATACCTCAAAACCTGTTGCTATAAAAGCTGCAAACATTATTACATTGAATATTGTAAATAGTATACTTAATCCAGGCACTATATTACGCTCATTGTAGGTTTCTACTGAAAATGCTTCTGTAATTGGTGCAAAAAATCCGTATTCAAAATCTGAACCATATACTTCTACAAATTTATCAGTGTCCCATCCGCCATTTTCTGCTGGTAAATAATAAACATTATGTTTTACATTATCTACCTTTCTATTTTTTTCGTTAAAGTATTTTTTAGGAGCTAGTATTTTAAAATTACTAGAATACATTCTCAAATCAATTCCGTTTTTATCAGCAAAATCTTTAATTGCAGTTAAAACTTCTTTAGATAAATCAGCTTTATAATGAGATACTTCTCTTAAAACCATGTTTGAAGATAGTATATAATGAGCTAAATCTTTTCTATCTATTACTCTTCCTCCGTATTTTTTTGAAAGAGCGTTAATTTCTATATTCTCTCTATGAATACTTTCAGCCTCTTTTTCTAATACAGTTGAATGTCTTAAGTCTGACTTTACAGCATTTATTGGGTCATATCCAATCGACAGCGACTCTAATTTTTTAGCAGCTTGTTCTGCTAAAACTCTTTTTTTATCTACGTTTTTATAAAGGCTTCCTGACATTTTTACAAACTTTTATAGATGTTAGTTATTTCGATTAAAACTCTTGCTTCAGGAGCGATAAGTAGAAGTACAATATTGTAAATATAAGGTACTATTTTTACTACTGTATAAACAAAGGCAGAATATATTAGAATAGTAGGTAGTGAATTATACAACATGTTTAGAACTTTTCTATAATTATTCCTATGTTCTACCATCATCCTCTCATATTCTGTGAATTTTTCACTAGTACTTAGGCTGTCAAACAAAGTATTATTTTTACTTACAAATTTGTTTAACCTGCTGTAAAGTATATAAGATACTAATAAGAACACCAACCAAAGCATAATTGGATAAGAATCTTTTACAATTAAGTATCTTACAAACGCTTCGTACATGGAGGTAGTGGTTGTTTTTGCAAATTCCCACAATTGCCCTAGTTTTTCGTCAAATGTAGGTTGATGTTTTGTAATGAATTGATCTACGTTTGTCACGGCTTTTGTTTCTACTTTAGATAGAAATGTTGAATCTGTTTGTGCAAAAGATATTGTTGAAAGTAACAATGTGAATACTACTAATAATAGTTTTTTCATAATTTTATTTATTTAAAAAGGTTAAGTAATCATTTATTTTTAAAGCAAGTTCGATAAATATTAAATCCTTTCCTACACCCACCCACTCTTGGAAAGGATAAATTTATTTATATCAGTAACATGGTACCGAAAGCGGGAATTTCATATACTATATATCATTTCAAGTATACTAGTAGCCTCGGTGGGGCTCGAACCCACGACTTCCTGATTATGAGTCAGGTACTCTAACCAACTGAGTTACAAGGCTTTGTAAGTCACATAATAAGTTAGACGTTTCTTGTATATCTGTAATACTAACTATTTGCATGACTTTTTTGTTTAAATATTAATTTACCTGCGTAATCTGGTTCATTTGGATTTTTTTATCTACCATCATAAACTATTTCACTATCATTTATACCAAAAAAGTGCATATTTCTAATAGAATTAACAATTAATTTTTCATCTTTTGTTTCTCCTTCAATAGTATAACCTATTGTTTTATTTTCTGAATCTTTTATTAATGCTATTTTCATTTCCGTTTAATTTAAAAATGCTTATAAGAACTCTGGCGACTCTTAGGCGAGAACTGTTGAGATAACTTAGCATTGCTGACATCGGATTATTACGTTATATAATATAACACATTTATTTCTAAACAATAATCTTATCAAGTTATTTTATATAATACCCCTCTGCACTCAATTGTAACAAGTATTTAATTTACTCACTCATATAGAGCTTATCATTCTCTCTTATTACAATTGCTCATCCTTGGGAACTAATCAATATATCTGACAGTTACTTTTCAGATAAGGCATTTAACCTCTATAATTAATTAGGTAGTTTCACATCTTAGCTGTTTATGACTAAACATTACTAACTGCCGAAATTTAGCACTAAGAAGTCTTTATATCTACATGAGAATGGTGCATTAAATTAGTATATAGTAAGAGAAAATAGATATAACTCTTACTATATACGTTGTATGAAATCAAATTACCTTTCAAAAAAATTTTTGAAACTTATTTTTCTATCCCAATTTTCACTTAAAAATTCAATCAAACCGACTAGAACTCCTATGAAAAGAATTACCAATCCTAAAATTGAGAAAACTTGACCATCTTCTCCCATACTTTTAAAGTTTGAGATTACTTGCCACAACCCTATTACAAATAATAAAGTTGTAATTAAATAAAATAAGTTTTTTACTTTCATAATATTTTAAATGTTGAGTGAGGAATTAATCTAATTGTTCTAATAACTCTCTGAGTATTACACCTTGTTTTGTTTCTTCTGCGCTACATAAATAATATTCATTATTTATTAATGCTATATAACAAAATGTATACCCATAATAGTTTATATAAGTATTTAAACTTTTCACGTCATCAATAGTGAAAGTAACTTCTTTGTTACTCTCCCCTAGTTCTACCGAATATACCTTAGTATTTTCGTTGTAAAATAGTTTTCTAATTATTTTCATAACGTAATTTTTAGTAGCTCGTAGGGGAATCGAACCCCTCTTGCTTGGTTGAAAACCAAGTGTCCTAACCGATAGACGAACGAGCCGTGTAAAAATAGGTTTATACTATTATAAACCTATTTTATTTTTATTTTTCTTCTGCAAAGAATTCTGTTTTGAATTCTTTTAATGCTTCGATAGTTTTATCACAGTCGTCTATTTTTTGACGAAGTTCTAAAACCTTGTTTACGTTGATGACCTTACCTTCTCTTACAACTTCTAAAGACGCTGAAAGTTCTTCTTCTGCGTCAATCTTTTGTTCTAGAGCAGAGTCAATAGCAGCATCTACAGCTCTTTCATTTTTCTTTCTAATTAAAGGAGCTTTTTCTGCTTTTAGGTTTTCTTTAGTTGCGTTGAAAATACTTGAAAATGTTTTCATAATACACGATTTTATATTTAAAGTTTAGTTATAATTATTTTACCCGATTCGTCGACTGATGTTTGTATGGTTTGTTTATTGTCATTACTTTCTTCAATACTAATTACTAGGTCTTCATTTACATACCACAGATTATTAAAATCTCTTAACTTTTGGTACTCATCATTTGTCATCAAAATATTCCAATCGTTTGAATTTTTTTTCAAAAAATCATATTCTGGGCCAATATGACCTTCATCCCCTTCTAAAAAATTTATTAATAATTCTTTACAGGGTTTGTTTCTAAAAGCTACTATTGTTCCTATAGCTTCAGAACCAGTATTCTCGTTTACAAATCTACAAGTTTTATTTAAAATATCTATAGTATACATATTTAAACTGTTTGGTCTATTTTTACAAAACTTTTTTGTCTTAATAGTTTTGTAGTCGATTGTTTAGGTTCTTCATTTTCTTTAGAAACAACATCTATTATTTTGGAATCGGGATAAATTAAATCATCTGGTTCTACCCAATAAAGTTTAGACTTACTAGCATAATTATATATTGTTTCTACGTCACTAATAATTTGTAGTTCGTTTAATATACCATAATCACTGTGTCCTCTAGGCATATCTAAACCAACTAATACCCATGTATCTGAATCATAGATAGTATCATAAGCTAAAACTTCTACTTTACCAAAGTGTGAATGCTGTGCAAATATTCTTTTCATAATATTTAAGTTTTAGTTATAATTATTTTACCTGATTCGTCTACGGTTGTTTCTATTGATAAAATTTCATTGTCTACAAATCCAATAAATAAATCACTAATAACATACCAAAATCTATTATCTTTTCTTAATAATTCAAATAGTTCTTCAAGTATATCAATTTCCCATCCTTCTCTTAACAACCATTCATAATAATCACCACTATGCCCTATATCACTAGAAGTAACATATACTAATAACTCATCATTATTATTAGGATTGAAACCTATAATTTTTCCTATTTCTCTTTCGTCAGAACCGTCGTCTAGATAAAATTCACAATATTTTCCAATTATATCTTTGTTCATAATGTTAGTCTTTTGTTATAAGTATCTTACCGTTTTCATCAACTGTTGTGATGATATTAGTAGTATTGTTTTCTACTTCAATTATATTTATAAAATAATCCTCTGAAACATACCACATTTTGCTGTCATTTCTTAATAATTTAAACTCTTTTTCTGTAATATAAAAGTTATACCCATCTTGTTGAATACCTTCATAATCACCAGCACCGCTATGACCCCTATTACCATTTATGGTATATACTAAATAATGATTTTTTGAATCTCTTTTAGCTAATACATAACCCTCAACTATACTACTATCATATTCTTTATATCTACATTTCTGTAAATTATTTAAATCTAAATCTTTCATTGTCTTTGATATTTTACTTTTGTTAAAATATTTCTTAAAGGATTTATAGCTTTTTTCTCTAATTTTTCTCTAATACATTTGTCACATATGGCTATTTCATGTTCTATAAAATCATAGTCACTTCCATATCCTCCTACTACAGTACCATAATTTTGAGGAATATCATCTTTTTCAAATTCTACATCACAACAAATACATTTTAAATTATTATATTCTACTTCGTAATGAAAATTTGTTAAATCTTCTTTTAATACAAGATATAGTTGCCATTCTTTTGAATATTCTAATATCCTCTCAACAGTACTAACAATTTCTAACTCACTTAATAAATCATCACTAAAAAATCCATCAATTGGTTGCCCTTGAAAATCAGGTGTCAATAATCCAATCAATACCATTTCTTCATTAAGTCCATTGGTATAATATGCTAAAACTTCTACTTTACCAAAACCATCTATATCTGATTGTGCGAATAATTTTTTCATAATTATTAAGTTTAATTAATTTGTAACCTGTAGAGGAGTCGAACCTCTGTCTCGGACGGTGTTAACTAATCTATAAGCATTAACACGTGCCTTATCCTTACCACTAGACGAACAGGTCGGTTTTGGCACCATTTAAGGTGCCACATTAAGTGTTTGTTTAAGATGGCATTAACTTACAAATACTTAATTTACGACATCGGTGAGAATGTCATTAAAGTGTTTCAAATGTTTACCTACCTTAGTCGGTTCACCTATTTCTATACCTGCATAATCAATTTTCGGCGGTACGAATGGTTTAGTGATAACTTCTACTTTAATGTCAGGAATTTGTAGAGGTTTTTCTAGTGAGATACTTGATACAATTTTTGTAGGTATATGAATTGATTCACGTAATGTTTTTAAAAATCCCATTTTAATAGTTTTAATGGTTTAACTGTTTTATATACTTTACACCATTTGCAACTTGATTACTATTTCCCAAACCGTCTTTAAAATATAAATTGTCGTCGATTAAAAAATAAGTATAAGCTCTCTTAGATAAAGTATCTACTTTATTATTATCAAAATGTACTTCTAATACTATATTGTTTGTTGAGTGTGAACAATTAATTAATGTTACAATAACAATTAATAATAGCAATGATATTTTTTTCATTTTGTTATGATTTACTAGGTTGTCCAAACAATACTCCATTTCTATTTCTTTTAGGAAATTTAGATAAAAATTCTTTTGTTAGTTGGCAAGACGGAATTAATCTTTCTTTACCATCGCTACATAAAAACTTACCTATTCCTGAATCGTTAGTCCATTCTACTAACGAAACTACTTTGTATTTTGCAAAACCTTTTTTACTTTCTACAAATAAACCGTCATATACAAAATTTTCTATAGAATCAAATGTAGGGAATTCTACATTATGATTTACTCCACCGAATACTTTTTCCATGTTAATCCAAATTTGTTACTACAGTGTTATCACTGGTTATTTTTAAAAATGTTTCAAAACCATTTGGTGCAAAGTCAGTATGTATATAATCAAGTTTAACTGAGCATACTTTTAAACCTCCGTATTCACAGAACTTTTTTGTGAATTTATTTGATGGTTTTGGTAAACCTAATGATTCATCAGTAGTAGCAATGATTTTCATACACTTGTGTAATTTACAATCACTATCTATACATATATGAATATTGTTAGGATTTAATTGCTCTGGAAATGACATACAAAAATCTCCTTCTTTAACCTCCTCATTAGATAATAAATAAAGATGTTGGTATTCTTTATAATCATCATTTTTTTCCGCATTATATCTTAGGTTGTATAAAACCTTATTTACATCAGAATATACCTTTAATACACTTGTTTTTGTATTTGTAGGTAGCATTAATATATCTACTAGCTTTTCCATGTTACTTAACTAATTGTTTTTTTGACGTAATTATACTCAAAGTCAGACCAATAATATCCTAATGATAATAATGTTACTAAAGCGTCTACTATTTTAAACAAACTTTTAACTAAGAAATATTTATTTCTATTGTCTGTTTTTTTAATATGTTTCATAAGAATTAAAAAAGGATAAACTTCAACTGCCTTTGTACTTTGTAATGGCTTCCATTGGTCTTACGGAGTTTATCCTTTAAATTATTTATATGTTTTACAATTATATATTCAATAATTTTTCTGCTTCTGTTCTATTAGGAACATCAGGTAAATTACCAAACACATTTTTTAAAAATGATTTTGATTCATTAGTTTGAATAGATACAAGACATCCATTATTATTTAAATAGATATATTGTAGTTCTGAAGAGTATGCAATTACTTTCATAGTTAGTTTTATTTGGGAAAATTGTTTAAGTTTTTTAAAACCGCAAAGTAAAATAGGTATTTATTAATTATAACTATACCCATAACTACATTCTAACCTATCATCACTAATAAGCATAAACTTACTAAAGAATGTACCCTTAGTAGGTGCTAATATATATAACGTGGCAATATATAAACATTTAATAATTATAATGTTATTTAAGAGTTATATTTTTTCTCGTATTCAATCCAACGATTTATAATATCCAATACAGGTGCTTTAGCAGTATCACTGTAATATAGAATACTTACAAGGTATCTAATTGTTTTCAATAAGATAAGTGTATTATTTTGCATGATTGTTGATTGGGGTTAAATAGTGTATAATATTAAAGCGTTGTTGAGTGAGGAAAGTCCTTGTTTAAAAATTTGTTTGGGGGATAAATTCCTTCTACCACACACTGTATCAACGTGTTACATTTTTTAAAAAATAATTTTTCAAATACAATTTTAAAATTTTAATACGTTATTATACACCCAAAAACTACTTAATTACACACTGATTAATTATTAAATTCATAATGAATCCCACAATTAATTACATTTTAAATAATAGGTATTACTAAAAATGCCAAAATGCACTAGGGTTGAGACCAAAAAATCCCAACCCCACGCATTTTTCATTGCGAATTTCGCAATTTGGATATAATCACCATACAAATTACTCTCTTTGAATTAATAGTATAGCGGTTAATCTAACCACCGCAATTGAAACCAGTACGATTAACACTAGCTTTACAAGTATTAATAAATGAAACATAATTACATAGCATAATAATACTCCTATTGTTAAAGGTATTAGTACAAGTATGAATGATACTATTAGGTCTATGATGTCTAGTTTTTTTATTTCTTTTATATTAAACCTTTGTTATTATACCGCCATAAATGTTATGCAAAAAGGGAGCGCAATACGCCCCCTAAATGCTAACACATTAACAATTACAATAACAATGATACAATTTATTTTTTAACGGTCTCCTCTATGTTATGTTTCTCATAAAGGTCTCTTAATTTTGTAAGGTGTTTATCCAGTTTTTCTCTAGTCATACCCTCTTCTTTTGGGTGTACTATTTCTAGCATAGAACTAGATACCTCTTGCTTTCTTCCGTTAATAACAATAATCTTTTTTACTGTTACGGATTTTTTTACGTATGTTTCAGCGTTTGCCTTTTTTTCTTGCGCTTTTATTAGCTGATGGAAAAAGTTATAATACTCCTCAAAACTTTTTTCAGTCAATTCTGACATGTGTTCCGAGATGTATTTTTGTTTTGCTTCTCTACTGAATGGCTTCATTGTATTGTTATTTAATGTTAATAATCAAAAAAATAAGCGCACTGGTTGTAAACCTTTGTGTGCGCTTTCAAGTGTATCCATAATTTTTTGGTGATAACAAAATCACCTATTGTACTTAATACCCACCTTTCCCTCAGCTGGGAAGTAAGATTGTTAACGGGGCGACAACCTACCTGTTAATTCAGGTTTCGCAAAAAAGGCGTACAAAAAATGTACACCTACTGCATTGGTTCCCTCAGTCAGTATAAACTTACTAAGGGTAAAAATTTTTTATATTGAGCATTATTTTTAGGAAAGTATAGGCATAAAAAAAGACGCATTAAGCGTCTAATGATTGGATTCTTTTTTGAAACGTTTTACCGTTTTTATATTTTTCAAATTTTCTCCATTCTATAAAACCATATTTATTACAATACGCCTCATAGATTGAATTAAACGTAGCCCTCTCTGCCAAAATACCATCACTGTGGTTTTTAGCTATTGCTACTTCTTTTTTGTGGATTTTTCGTGCCGTACCATTTTTAGGCATACGCACTTTTTTAGTTAGGGTTTTTTCACTAGATACAAAAAGCCCAGTTTTCTCCCTATCAGAATCTATGTTTTTAGATTTTGTAAGTTGGTGGTGTCTAAACACACCAAGCCCCGCTCCGAGTTTTACCTCTACTCTATGTCGTTTTTTGCCCAACGACATCTGTTCTTTTATAAGGTGCGTCCTGAGACGCACCTCTAAAAATTTATTCTCCACTTACCTCAATTTCTTTGGTTGCAGGTTTGTCAAATATTAACGCACCTTTGTCATCAAAAATTAGGGCAGAAGAAGCCTGTTTAATATCAGCGTCTTCGTATTTATCCAAAAAGGCAGATACACTAATCCATTGTAGTAAACTACTTCCTTGAGGCACTAATTTATCCATCAATGCTTTTTTCTCTTCTCTCTTAAGGTCATGCTTTTTACCTAGCATACCCTTTCTATTTGTACCGCCAACTCTTAACACTGCACCATTAACAAGCGTATTAAGATTGCTTACAAATTTACCACCTACAAAATCAAATTTGTACTCACCTATTGTAAGAACACACTTTGCTCCTGCAATATTCATACCTTTGTAGTAGGTAGTAAGGTCATTCACTTCGCGTCTGAACGCATCATACCCAGAAGTTTGAAGTTCGTTAGCTTCTACTTCGTCAGAATACACTGTTACAGACTCCCCACCGATAACGGCAGTTATTGATATTTTCACTTTTTTAGCGTTTACAGTTTTTTGCATTAACGCATCAATCCCCGATACAAAAGTATCTACTGATTTTTTGTCCATAATAAAATTATTTGTTAGTTAGTTATTGTATATATTTCGGGTTGTGTTTATAATACTTACATTTTTGGACATGATTATTCCAGTAAGTATTGACAACCCTTAATTTTTTTACTAGGTTAAAGTTCCTAGATATTTTTTGGACATAGTTATCCCATGAATATACCTATTTTTTCCCAATAATGCCAATGAACGTATTTTCTTTGTAGTTTTTTTACATATCCATTTCTCAAAAACCACTTTGCAAAGATATATATTTTTACCAGTATAAAACAAACTTTTTTAATAGATTTTGTCTATATGGTTTGATAGATAATATCTATCTTTGCGCTTCTACTCTTGTAACGTTACCGTTACGTTTAGAGTATTGCAGAAAGTGTGCCAAACTTTCAAAAACTTGTAATTTAGAATAAATCTAAATAAGGTATTAAAATAATATGAATAATTTTAAAATATATAAAAATTTATGAGATACGCAAATTAAAAAACATGATTTTTGTCATGTAATTAGTAAGCCAGTATCAAAAACCTTTGTAAAGTACGATAAACAAAGGTTTTTTATCAAAAATCAATTATTTTTTATAAGTTGATACTTACATACATATTTAAAAAGATAGTGCCTAAAATAAGCTAAAAAATAGGTTTTTAACATTCAAATAAACATTTGTTTAAATTAATTTAGAATTATTCTAAATAATTCACAATAAAAACAATGTATTGCATAGCAATTTAATAAAAAATATTTGCAATTATTAATAATTTAATAATTTACATATATTTTTAAATATTTGACAAAAACAAGTAAAAAAGCTGAAATAAATATGTATTGCATAACAGTCTAGAACTGGCTTAAAATTAAACAAATGTTTAAAATTGAGATACACAAATAAAAAACTAAATTTAACAAATATTTAACTTATAGACGTTATCTATTGAAAACTGGCTTTTGATAGATAGGGGGTATGGAAAAAATTTTGAAATCTGGGGGGCGTTTTTTATATAGTAGGTAGTCACTCCCTATCTAAATCGTATTTTGAAAAACTCAAAGCGTATTTTGAAAAACTCAAAGCGTATTTTGAAAATTACAAACATGTTTTGAGGAGGGGGTAAAATAAAACCCCTACCTGAATAAGTAGGGGGTGTTTATTAAGTACTAGGTATATATTCATCTAACTGTTTGTATATCTCTCTAGTTATATAACCTGTTAGGTATGTATAAGCCTCTTCTGATTTATCAGAGTATTTAAGTCCTATATATTTAGCTATGTTAAATACAGCGTGAAGTATTTCATGTGATAGTACAGATATGAATTCATGGTAGTCTTCAGTGTCTGACATGTATATTACTTTTAAAGGGTCATTGTGTGTATAGTATCCTTGTAGTGATATATCATGTTGGTTCCATAGTTCGTCTAGTTTATACCTTAGATCTTCTTTTACTAATTCTTCCAATTGTTTTTTTAATGCGGGGATGTCGTCTCCTACCATTACAACTAAATCAATATCGTAAATAGGTATATCCACCGAAAACACTTTATTTAATCCTAAATATTTATTCTTCATTTACTTCTAGTTTATTTAAAATATATACTCTGTACTCAGGTAATCTATCTTTTATTGCCCAACAATCATTTACATCGTAAATACGTGTTGCGGAGTTTATGTAATAAGGTATTTCTTCCGCTTTTTCTAAATACCCGATTATCTCATATCCATACGCCTCGTGATCTTTATGGGCTATTTCTGAGATCCATAATTTTTCTATTAAATATATTTGCTTCATAATTTTATAATTTTATTTTAAAATAAAGATAATTGTTTTCCTAGTTTAGGATTTCCATTATCAAAAGGTGTTGTTATTTTATAACATTCGTTTATATAATATTCGTAATTAACACCATAATCTTCTGGTTTTAATTCTTCATAGTTTTGAAATAGTTTAGCGTTATATCCCTTATTCACAGATTCTACTCTGCCGTCGTCATACATCTTCATCATTGTAGCTTTATCCTTGGTAATGAAATATCTAATTACTTTTTCATTAATTTTTATATCTTCCATTCCTTTTAAAATAACATAACGCTGATTCCATTTTACCTTTCTACCTATACAGAAGTCATATATTCCGTAATAAGGTACTTCGTATTTTTGCTTTTTCTCATTCCATTCAGATCCTTTTTCCGTAGTGGTTAAATGATTTTCTATTGTTTCTCTAATAGGTATTCCTTCAAAAAAGTATTTTCTTAATGCTATTTGTACTATACGTTGAGATTTATTTTTATGATGGTCTGGATTAACAATATATGATGCTCCTTTATCTTTTATTTTACCATCTGTATACTGAGCCATGTAATTATTTACATTATTAATTACCATTTTTTTATACTCGGCATATTCTAATTCAAGACTAGTGAGTTTTTCCCATCTCTTACATGTATCTTCTACTTCGTTTCTTTTAGATTTTTTAACTTTAATTGTTACACCGTCTGTGTTTGCTTGAATAATAGTGACACTATCAATAAATGATAATCTTTCACATAACATTGCAATTAATAATTGACCATTAATACAAATCTGGTTCATTACTTTTTTATCATATAAGAAAGAATATTCGTCTCCAAATTTTCCATAAGATCCATTTAAGATAATTTTATACGATAGATTCTCAACACTTCCTTTAGGATATTTTTTTCTTTCTAAGAATAGATTTTTATAAACGCGAGAAAACGCGTCTCCTAAATGTTCAGGTCTAAAATTATTTACAATTGCTAAATTTGGATAGAATGACGTTACGTCAATATCGAGTATATCATATTCAGAATCTGCTTCGAATATTTTATTTTCCCAACTGGCATGTATTCCACCTTCTCCAAATACGAACTCTATTCCAGCAAACATTACACTGTTTTCCAAACCACCTGTCATAGATGAATTATACCAATCCAATATTTTTTGAAATTCAGATGTTTTAAAATTAATATAAGGTAGTATTAAGTCTTTTACAGGAAGCGGAGCTCTATGAGTTCTCATTTTTCTAAGTTCCTTAATATCAATACCCATTGATTCTGACATGAAATGTAAAAACAATTGTTCTCCTACGCTAGAATCTGGTTTATTCAACAATCTAAGTTTAGGATATTGCTTGTCTTGAGAAATTCTAAGTTTTATTAAATCTCTGCATTCCTCTGCGAACTTTCTTGTAGCATTAACGTCGTTCTTACAGTATTCAATAACTTCATCAAATTGACTTGATTTTAAAGGTCTGTCAAATTTATAAGGTAGATCTTGTACTTTTGGATGGTTAATACTAAATTCAATCCACTTCAAACTTGTCATTTTGTTTTTATTGTTATAATGGTTTATTAAAAACAAATCAATTTGTTTTACCTCAAAATTCCATTCAGCATATGGTGGAAAACCACCATCATAAGTTGATGATATTACTTTTTGAGCAAAAAGAAAAATTAAACTTACGAGTTCAGATCCTTGTTTTTTTATAAATAATTCTTTATTGGATACTAAATAATGTAGAATTTGAGCGTCAAATCTAACATTATTAAAACCTATAGCATATTTTATATTTTTATCAGTGTAAAATTCTAAAAGTTTTTCATAATCATTTTTTCTAGCACTTATTTCAAAAACAGTTTCTTTACCTTCAGTATTAAAAACACCGCAGAATAGATTAGGGTATGTTTCTAAATCGTATATATAATTTTTCATATATTTATTACTCTTAGTTTTAATTTATATTTTTTTGCGAGGTTTATCATGTTCTTTGTACCAGTAGATTTACCGTCCCAAAATATTATACAAGCGTCTGCTTCTTTAGCCATGGTCTCATTTCTGTGCATTCCTGCTAATTTCCAATATTTATCACCGTTTTTAGTAATACCTATTTGGTTTTGCGGTTTATTTTGGATGTCATCCCACGGAGCAGGACACTCCATGAGATAATATCCTTTGTTTTTAGCGTACTTCTCACCTAAAAGGTCGGTACCCTTAGCACAACCTGAGATAATCCAAATTTCGTCAGATATTGAGGTCAAAATCTTATTACATTTTTCTTCTAAAAGGTTATAATTTGAAAAAGATCTACTTCCTGCTATTATAACTTTAAATGATTTTTTTACTTTTGACATTTTATAATTCAATATTATTATCAATGAAATACCTCCAAATAAATCCATTTGAAGATTTACTTTTTCCTAATGCACAGTTAGATATACCTTTACCGTAAAAAGATTCTGCTTCTTTAACTGATTTCCATTCTTTTATAAATTTTCCTTGTTTGGTGTATTGAAATACTTTTTTGGATTTTTTATTATCTATTTTTATCCCTTTATTCCAAGGATCTTTTTTAATTTTATTCCTTAAATTAAAAATATCTGTAATAGAATATGTCCATCTATATCCAAATGCAGAAAATCTTTTATTAGTACAACACGCAGAAATAGTAGATACAAACGTTTCATTTTTTCCAATAAATCTACATGCCGAAGATAAAGAATCAAATTCTTTTAGAACTGTTAATGTTTTTTTATCTAACATGTAAACTTTTTCTTGCTTACTTTTCCAAGTTGTTTCTGGAGGTTTTATATCATTTTGAATAGCATATTGTCTAAGTTTTTCTTTAGTTTTTTCAGATACAATATGTCCTATTGAATTTCCTGCATTAGATAATATATTATATAAAGGTTGTAATGTATCTAAATAATATTGTTCTCTATTTAATAAATCATCTTTATTACATTTTTCAATAATTATAAAATCAAAATTTTCAATTCCATATTTATTTACAGCTCTTTGTAAAATAATTGAATGATGAATTTGTTTTTCTAAATCTTTAAAATGTCTAGATTTTCTATTACTTAAATTAACACTGCTACCTACATAAATATCTTTAGTTATTTTATTTTCTATTTTATATATACCACTTTTCATAGTTTTATATTATTGTATTATAGTACAAAATTATAATGATTCTTCAATTATTTGTCTATAAGATTTAAAACTTTTATAGTTTCTAAACCACCCTTTTTCCTGTCCTTTAAATGAACTATTATATTCTTCTTCTGTAACACATAAACAACAATGTTCCATTGGTGAAGAGTGAGGTGGGTCATAACCAATTAGCTTATCATGTAACTCAATCCACTTCTCTATAGACTTAATAGGCTCGTTTCCTACTACAGTATAAGATGTATGTGCGGACATTGCAGTCGAGACCTTAATTAAAATATCTTTTACCGCTGAATGTGGTTCAATACCATTTTTATAATATTCACTTTTGACCGATTCTGGTATATCAAGCTTTCTGATTTCATCCTCAAAAGGAATATGCCATTCACCTGCTTTAAGTTGCTTAGGTGTAGATTCGTTTACAGCATCATAAATCTTTTCAGCCAAATCCATTATATGAATTTCTGCGTGACCTTCATTGTTTTGTAACCAATCCAAATCACTCCAATTTTTTAATTCACCATTTGAAAGACCGTATTCTAAAGCTTCTTTCTTACTTTTATACGTACCTTGATGGATTTTATACTGAGGGCATCTCAAATTAAAAAAATTATTCCAACCTTCTCTACTACCTGTAATTAACATAGTAGTCCACATAAATGGTTCAAGAAGTCTGTTAGCTAGTTGTTTAGTAGCTTTAAATCCATAGTTATATTTAATTCCTAAGTCTAATTCAAAAGTGCCTGAACTAATAGCTTTTGCACTTCTTACAGCTTCATCCCTACTATATAACCATATTTTTTCTAATGCTTCTAATTGTTCTTTATCAGTAATATATTCATATCCTTGCATTCCAGTATGTTCTTTCTGCCAAGCAATAGGAATAAAAGGATTGTTTTGAACACTTTCAACCATTTTTTTAAATGGAATTGCTCTACTCGAAGAAGTATTTTTACTTAACATTCTATGTGTATTAATTTCGGCTAATATAATTCTAGGAAATGTAGCCAATACTGTAATAAGTTCATCTCCTTGTGGTGACAAACTATGTGCTGTTATATTTACTTTATTTTTCATACTGCAAACATACGAAAAATTTTTGACATATGCAAATAAAAAAGACACATTTCCGAAAAATGTGTCTTACCTTTATTAAAAATGTTAAAATTTATGCTTGTTGCCCCAGAGGGAATCGAACCCACGACCTTTTCATTATGAGTGAACTACTCTAACCGCTGAGTTATGAGGCAATAGTTGAATCCCTATCAAGAGTTGAACTTGAATAAATGGTTTAGAAGACCATCGCTTTATCCATTAAGCTATAGGGACAAGATAGTAAACAGAGGTCAACAGTGGTATTAACCGTACAGCCCTTACTGTTCTAGACTGCCCTCGGAGAACTCTGTATATCGGTTACTCTTACTGGATATTTCTCGGCAAGCCATTACGCTCTATACCTTTTATACTTGTTTACTTTGTACCGATAGCAGGATTCGAGCCTACAACCTTCTCCTGATGAGGGAGTTGTTCTACCAATTGAACTATATCGGTGTTAAAGGGAGGACTTTTCGCCTAAGGTTACCACACCCTCCTCCCACGGCATCTCTGTGTGTTATTTTATTATTTTAAAGCAAATAAGGCATTCTCATCGCCAGAAAGCTAAGTTTCACCGAGAAACTCTAACCGTCATATACTACTTTGTTTACATTTAATGTGCGAAAACAATCTCTATATGTGGAACAAAACCAACACAGGTATTTTAAAGATGTAGTCTATGCGGGAATCGAACCCGCCTCGCAAGAGTGAAAATCTTGTATCCTAACCGATAGACGAATAGACCAATTAAAAAGTAAACGTTTAACCCTCGTGTACAGGTGTTAATTTACTTGTGTCACCATTAGTGACAGACACGATTGGATATATTTATCCTAGGTTTGTATATCCCAAAATTAGTTTATTACAAAATAATTTGCACCTAAATCCCATTTAGTTGTTTCAAACATATACATGATTTCAGAAGGAGTTTTATCTTCAATACTTTCTCTTGTTAAATTAACATGTAATACTGATTTATTTTTTATCTCCTTCATATCCTTAATAGAATTTGAATGAATATTAGATATTCTTTCTTCTAAGAAGAAATATGAAACACTTCCTGCTTTTTCGGAAATAATTTTTTCAATATTTCTTAAAACACTTTTGTCAGTTATTTTACTACTGTTCTTCGTAAAATGACTATTTTTATTCTTATTGAATTTTTTCATAGTGCAAACATACGAAAAAATTTTGACATATGCAAATAAATAATGTTAAAATTTGTTAAAATTTTTAATTTTGTGTGTTAAGGGGATTTGAACCCTGTCTAAATGTTTCACAGACATTCGTGCTACCATTACACTATTAACACCATGTTGAGCAGGTAGTGGGATTCGAACCCACGGTAATTCTAGATTGGAAGTCTAGCGCAATCGACCACTATGCGACACCTGCATGTATAATCAATACTACACCATGACATTATCATCTGCTTTTTGACTGGTTGTCTAAACGGTTGTCCTCTTGTGCAACAGGTGTAATGTAGTACCCACCGCAAATCAAAAGCCCTAATTGATTATAAATTAACTTGATAGGCAGCCCATCCTATCACGGCACAATTTACCTAATTCGGTTGTTTTAAGGGTTTCAGAATGTTACCATTCTGCTCCGCGTGCTTACCCAAACGTGAAAGGCTTAGTACTACTAGGTTGATTCGAACAACCATACTCTACGGTATCAGCGTAGTTCTTTAACCAATTAAGATATAGTAGTATATTATTTTTTCTTGCTATTAACTCTTTTCTGTTCTGAAAGTGCAATAGCGATTGCTTGTTTTCTAGAGGTTACTTTCTTAGGACTTTTACCTACGTTCAATTGTCCTTTTTTAAATTCCTCCATTACTAGTCTGGTTTTTGATTTGCCCGCCATTTTTAATAAATTTATTGTAGATCCACTAGGAATCGAACCTAGATTATTTGAGTCAAAATCAAATGTAATATCCTTTATACCATAGATCTGTTTTGAATTGCTGACAGGATTCGAACCTGCGGTGATATTATCGCTTTTGCAGAGCGACCCCTTCAACCTCTCGGGCACAGCAATATTTTTGATCCGACACTCGGATTCGAACCGAGAAAAGCTGGGTTACAACGCCAGTGCAATACCGTTATGCGATGTCGGAATAATAAAAACTCCCAATCAAATTAATGAATGGGAGTCTGTAATACATTTAACCTTATTTTAACTAAAAAATTATTAAAAAACGTATAATACTCCCATTATTGAATGTCCTTGACATTCAATTCTACCTATCGTCTGAATATGTACAATGTTAGTATTTTTCATTTTTTTATTATTTTTATCTTTGTAGCGTGGGATGGACTCGAACCATCGACCTCAAGGTTATGAGCCTTGCGAGCTACCTACTGCTCTACCCCGCGATTTTATTTTGCAAACATACGAAAAAAATTTGAATTATACAAATATATTAATAAAAAAATTAATATTATTTTATAATCTGTTGATTTTCAGTATTAAAAGTTTTAATATTATTGCGGAAAACGAGAGAATTGAACTCTCACCTCTTTTATAAGGACTTCATTAGCAGTGAAGCACGACAAACCAATATTCGACTGTTTTCCAAATTGAAGAGGCGAAGGGAATCGAACCCTCAAATCGCTATTAACGACCTACTAGTTTTCAAGACTAGCTCTTCGTCCATTCAGACCACCTCTATAAAATGTGCTTTTTATCTCAGGTTATTCGTCACCCAACCCTCTATATTTTACCAAAGTAAAAACTTTTTCCATTCTTCTGGAATATGTTCTAAATTATTTAACAACATAAGGAAGTGAGGTCTTTTTGGGTTTGGATGTTCTCTTCCCCATTCATATACTGTTAAGTTATCTTTCTCACTATTACATTTTTTACATGCTGTTACACAATTTTCAAAACTATCTTTTCCACCTTTACTAACAGGGTGAACATGATCTAATGTGCAATCTTTTTTATCCCTTTTACCACAATAAACACATGTATAATCATCTCTTTTAAAAACATTTTCTCTAGAAAATTTTACATTATGTATTTTTCCTTGAAAAAATTTCTTTACTCTAATTATAGATGGTCTATATATCTCATAGTCAGGATTTACTAGTCCAAATGTTTCTGGATGTTCTTCTATAATTTCAGCATTACCTTTTAAATACAGTATATATGCTCTATCGGAGTCTATTATTTTTGTAGGTAAATATGCTGAATTCAATTCCAAACATCGTTTGTAGTTAACTTTGTTTCCCATTTCTCTCTCTTTATTGTGTCTCTAGAGGGAGTCGAACCCTCACGCCGAAGCACTAGTTTCTAAGACTAGCGTGTACTACCAATTTCACCATAGAGACGTTTGTGCGTCCACTGGGAGTCGAACCCAGACTCCGAAGAACAACATTTTAAGTGTTGCGTGGCTACCAGTTACACCATGAACGCATTTATATTTTTACCTCTGTACGTTGAAGTTAACGCATGACAGTTAGGACAAAGTAATCTTAGATTTTCAATCCTATGGTCATTGTTTATACCATTTATATGGTCTAGTTCTAAAGGAATTTTATTATCTAACCAATGTGTCAATCCACAATTATTACATTTTTCTTCTTTTAATCCTTCATTTATGAGTCTAATTCTTAGTCTATTAGTATTTGTATAAGTAGAATTTTCTACAAGAATAGTTTCAATGTTTAATTTCTTGCCAAATTCTCTAAATCTCTTACCTGTATTCCATACACGTCCTGTAAAGTGGGAAGTATCTAGATTATACATTGAAACATATTTATCAAAAGTTTTATAATTGCTACCACAAGCTTTTAATCCTAATAAGGTTAAAACTTCTGCTTTGCATAAACTTTTTTTAATTGCTTTTTCTAATAACTCTTTATCTCTTATTTTACTCATATTGTGGAGCCAAAGGGAATCGAACCCTCCCAGATTGATTGCAAATCATTCTCGCCTGCCTTGGTACATGTAACCCCAATTTAAAAGATTTATATACAGGATTCGAACCTGTAACCATTTCTAGTGAATTACCTGAGCTCTTGCCTTCAATCGCTGTATACCAATTCCGCCAATATAAATCTTTTTGTACCTTGAGAGGGAATCGAACCCCCACCATCGCTATGTAAAAACAAGACGCTACCGTTACATCATCAAGGCGGTTTCTATGTGGATAACGTTCTCCTGTAGAGCCATATACAACTTATTTCTACATTTGTTCCCCCATTAGGAATCGAACCTAACCTCACACTTTAAAAGAGTGTTGCCCACACCTGTCTGCTATAGGGGAATTTTCAAGACTCTAAGACTTCACAGAGTTTTATACTTGAATTGTCGAATGTATAGGAATCGAACCTCTCCTCGTATGTCCAAGATACGGATGCAACCATTACAACTTACACTCGAATTTCCCCAACTTCAATACCTAAGTACTGTATCATTGCTGCCGCATCTCAATGAGACCTCTAAACAGTGGGTACTACAACTTCACAGAGTAAACTACTTCTAAATGATTAACTTGTAATCAGTAGTTATTGTGAGATAGGAGGGACTTGAACCCCCAGAGCCAAAATGACAACGCTTTTACAGAGCGCACCGCTACCAATTACGGGTTACTATCTCTTTTTTCTTTATGATATTTTTCTCTGTAATATCTTCTACCATTTCCTTTTGATGTACTATGTCCTGCTTTTAGAGAATGACAATTTGGACAAAGTAATATTAAATTTTCTTCTTTATGATTTAACGAGTTTCCATCAACATGTTCCACCTCTAAAGGTATTGTTTGAGTATATGGATTTACTTCACTCCAATTACACTCCGCACATTTATTATCATATTTCTTAAATAAATATTTTCTAACATGCACCGACACACATCCATGACCAGAACTATCTCCTCTTCCTCCAGATACATTCCCGTTTTTCCAATCGAGTATAAATTTATTATACTTATTTTTACCAGTCAGCTCTCCTGAACACTTCAAAGAACATACTTTTTTATTTTCCTTGTTTAAAATTTCCTTACCACAGTTTTCACATAATTTAATCTCTTTTATTTTTCTAACTGCGTTTTTACCTTTAGGATGATTATCTCTAACGGGTTTATTTAAACCGTGTCTTTGACAATGAAACGCTATTGTACTTCTTGCGCATCCTAATTCTCTTTCAATTTCCTTGTAAGATTTACCTTGGAGTCGTAGTTCTAATATTTTATCTTTCATAATACAAATATACGAAATTCGAACCACTTATACAAATATATAAACAAAATTATTAATAAAGTTTTACTTGTTCGAGTCTCCTGAGCTCACCGCCTGCTCAACTACGGCTTTTAAAATATAATTCTACGCATATTTTCCTTAAGGTAAGGACTATGAATTATTAACAGTCTAATATATGTGCCTCGAATCGGAATCGAACCGATGCAACCTACATCTTCAGTGTAGTGCTCTACCTGCTGAGCTACCGAGGCAATTATAGGATGCGCTTAACCTATTTGTTCATTGTACTTCTGAACTTTATCTTTCGATACGCATTTTTTGCGTTCAGGGTGGGATTCGAACCCACGCCACCTTGATTAACAGTCAAGTGCATTAACCGCTTTGCTACCTGAACATTATTGTATCCACATCAGGACTCAAACCTGAAACCTATTGGGTCGTAACCAATCGCTCTATTCAATTGAGCTATGTGGATGAATTATAGTCTTATCAGG